>Ga0116227_10004283_pt1 | contig 31036 bp, 31 predicted proteins | sample S1TSphgellanicum_FD_89693 | JGI IMG/M metagenome (GOLD analysis project Ga0116227, IMG submission 89693) | Host-associated microbial communities from peat moss isolated from Minnesota, USA - S1T2_Fb - Sphagnum magellanicum MG | ecosystem: Host-associated > Plants > Peat moss > Unclassified... | reverse complement strand
CTAATTAGTTTTTTTTTTTTTTTCAAATAAGATATTTATTTTTTATAAATTTTTTTTTGTTTTAAATTTTTTTTTTTTTTTTAAAAAAAATTCTTTTTTTAGTTTTTTTTTTTTTTTTAATAATTTTAATTTTTTTTTTTTTTATTTTTTTTTTTTTTGTTTTAAATTTTTTTTTTTTTTTTTTTAAAACATAATTTGAAGTCAAGATGGCTAGATTAGCTTTTGTAATTATAGGAGGGCTGAAATGAATGAAAACTTACATTTGACACATCTTTTTCCTATAACACTCCAACATCTTCTACATCTCAAGTAGAAAAATTAGAAACTCTTTCCATCATTCACACAAACAAGCACAAAAACCTCAACAAGAAGAGAGGAAAATGAAGAAAAAGAAAACACTTTGAGTTTAGTTCAGGGTTTAGTTTGATCCTACAATGTGGATTTCATCAATATAATAATATTTTATTGTAGCAACATTAGCCCCAAAGATTGCAAATTGGCCTCCCAAGTTGATAGGTGTTTTTTCTCTACCTTGGGGCCAAGTTAGGGCCATAAAGTGGTAGATTAAAAAGTTGTTGTTTCTTCCAGCCTTGACTCCTAATGTAAAACCCTTGGGGTTGATTTCCATGATTGCACCAATAGGAATGCTAAATTTGAGTTCAACCTTGGCTTTGACTCCTAGTGTAAAGTGAGCCTAACAAAGGAGGAAACTCAAATTTCCCCCTCAACCCAAGATGATTTGAGTTTCTTCTTATCTTCCTTGTTTTGCATATGTCTACATGGCTATCTCTGTGCTTATTTACGTTATAAGATGTGTAAGGGATTAACTAGGTTATTTTTTTGTTAGGGGATACCTAAGGAATACTTAAAGAATTACATAGGAACTATCTAAAGGTCTAACTAGGTTATGGGATATCTAAATATTACTTAACCTAGGGCCTACCTAGGAAATCCAAGGAAACATGTAAAGTATCTAGGTTATGGGATACCTAAAGGTTACTTAAGGTGTTACATAGAACCTACCTAAAGATTATTAAAAGCCTACATAAGGGGCTAAATAAGTCTTACATAAATACCTATTTAAGTACTACCTATGGAAATGTCTAGGAGCCTACCTAGGTTATAGGATACCCAATGATTATTTAAGGGATTACCTAGGGAAACACCTAGGGGCCTACCTAGGTCATGTGATACTTAAAAACATTTTAAGAGACTACATATAGAACTTATTTGTGTAGTTATCTAGAAAGATTTTTCAAGTTAAAGGATACCTAAGGATTATTTAAAATTATTAAAGGTTGATTCATAATGCAAAGGGGGCTACATAAGAAGTTGCCTAGGGTTATTTAGGGCTAGCTTTGAACCCTTATGTAAATCCTATGTAACTTTTTAAGTAGGCCCTTAAGTAGTCCTTAGGTATCCCCTAACTTAAATAAGTCCTTAGGTAACCTTTATGAAACACCTTAAATACTTCTTATGTGACCCATATGTAGATTTTTAATTGTTTTTATCTTAGATAACCCATAACCTAAGTAGGCCCCTAGGTGGTTTTTATTAGTCCTTAAGTGGTCCTTTAGATTAATTACATAGTCTTCCTAAATAATTTCTAGGTATCCCCTAACCAAAGAAATAATTTTATAACCCGTTAAATAGGTTTTATGTAACTTTCTAAATAGTCCATAGGTATCATTTAACTTAGATAAATTCATAACCCCTAGGTAACCTTTAACTTAGATAAGAGCCGTCATAACCCCTAGGTAACCTTTAATTGGATCCTTAGGTATGCTCCATGTAATTCCCCATGTAAGTTTTTCATCATTCTTGTCCTACATAGGTATGTAGGTATAAATAGGTAGCCCATGGGTAGGTGGGTAAGTAGGAGCCTTATAAGTAAGTAGGTAGCCAATAGGTAGGTCGGTCCTAACCTAGTTAACTTTTAATCTAAGTGACCATAACCTAGGTAAACCATAATCTAGTTTTTTTTTTAAAATTATGGTGATCACTTTTGAAAGTTCATCCTTAGTTTTGAAAACCAATTTGCATTTTGATGGATGTTATGGATAATTCAACAAAAGGAATGAATAAATATAGTGAAGACTAAAGTCACCCCATAATTTTATTATAATCCAAGTTTTTTTTTAAAAAAATCACAGTTATGAATCTTAATATCCATTTTGATAATTGTCAAGGGTTTGTTCCTCTTAATAACAATTATTGAACACATGTATCAACCAATGTTGTGCATATAAGTATATATAACCATATATACAACATGTATAATCTATGTAATTGTAAATCATTTACATTTACATTTACATGTAAACAATGTAAAAAAAAATTAAAAATGCACTTACACGATCCATATAAATTTACAGGGTTGTATGAGTGTCAGGTAAAAAACTTTAAGGTTTTAGGGGTGGGGAGTGTACTTTATGGTTTGTAATTGTTCCCACTAAGCTTTTTGTCAAAAGTCCACATGTGGGTTAAGAGTCACGTGCGAGTCAAGAGTCCACACAAAAGTCAAGAATCAGTTATGCCATTGCTTGGAGCTTTGTTTGACCACCACCATAGCTTGAAGTTTGAACTACTTCATTGTTGTTCAAGCTATTTCACCACTACTCGAACTACCTCATAAGTGAACAAAACACCATCCCCCTAATTTTTCCCCTTTTGCTTCAAGAGAAGATGAAAAGACAAAAAAATAAAATACCAATGCAAAGTTTTTCTCCCCTTTCCTCCCCATGTGTTGTTTTGTTCATGGGCATTGTCTTGTGTAGGTTGTAGGAGTGTGAGGTGGAGCACATCAACTTCGCCATTGCCTTTGGAAGTGAATAAAACCTACCCACCCCCCTACCTTTGGTTTTTTTCATTTTTGTGTTTACATTTTGTGGGTCATGTTTGTGTTGACTTCACCATCACCTTTAGAAGGAGGTGAACAAAACCTACCCACTCCCTTGCCTTTGGTTTTTTTCGATTTTGTGTTGGCATTTTCAATTGCCCCCCCTTATGCAATTTTATTTTTATGCGTTATTTTGTGCCTGTTGCAATAACGCAAGGAGGAGTGAATCAACCATCACCTCTAAAGGTGAACAAGATTTGCCCACCCCCCTTTTAGTTTTGTTGTTCCCCCCCCCCGGTTGTCTTTTCAATGTAGGTTGTAAGAACATGAAGAGGAATGCATCAACCATCACCTTTGCCTTTAGAGGTGAACAAGACCTGCCCACCCCCTTTGGGTCTTGTTGTTTATTTGTTTATGTCGATGTAATGTGTTCACCATTGCTACAGTTCCCCCCTTGGTGCAATCTAACTCCCCTCTTTGTCTTCTATGTCCAAGTTGTAGGAACGTGAGGAGGAGTGCATCTTTAAAAGTGAGCAAGACCTACCCATCACCCTTTGGTCTTGTTGTTTGTACATTTGTGTTGTTATGTTGTGTTCACCATCACTATAGCTCCTTCTTTGGTGTGATCTTGTTCCCCCCCTTGTCTTATATGTGCAAGTTGCAAAAGTGTGAGAAAGAGTGTGTCAACCATCACCATCACTTTAAAGGTGAGCAAAACCTACCCACCCCCCCTTTAGTCTTGTTGTTTGTGTGTTTGGGTTGCCACATTGATGTGTTTGCTATCGCTATAGCTCTCCCTTTGATGCAATTTTGCTCCCCTTTTATTGTTTTTTATGTGCAAGTTGCATGATTGCATGGAGTGTGTCTAATGTCTAGTAACAATGGTCTTGGGTGGTCACAAATTGACAACATTTAAAGGTGAGCAAAACATCTTGCTCTCAGCCCCCCCTGGTCTTGCTCTTGTGTATTGTCTCTTGTCTTAGTGATGGTGTTTTTGTGTTATTAGTGGTTACTATACCTTGGTTATGGTCTTGCTTCCCCCCTCCCTACTTCATGTGCACAAGGTGCAAAAATTCAAAGCAATAACAACAATTAAATTATGGTAAAACGATAATAGCAACAACACATCAAATTGTGGTAAAACGACAATAGTAGGGCAACAACAACAACAAATCAAATTGTGATAATGGCAACATGGCAACAACAATAGTAGATCAAATTATGGTAGGGCAACAAGGCAACGACAATAGCAAATCGAATTATGGTAGTGGCAACAAGGCAACAACAATAGCAAATTGAATTATGGTAGTGGCAACAAGGCAACAACAATAGCAAATCAAATTGTCACAACAACAACATGGCAATAATAACAACACATCAAATTGTGGCAACAACAAATTGTTCAAATAAGTTTTTTCAATTTTATTCTCATAGTAGCATTTACATTTCAGTGAAATCAATCATAGATTATTTGTAGAATTTGAATCATTTTTTTGTGTTTTAAAGTATGGCAAGCTAACAAGAAGATCATGCAAGGTTGGACATGGTTTCAAGTTCATTGTGTGATCAAGAAATCATATGCAAACATCCTTACATGATGACAATCTTATTAATATTCCACTTAGTGAGACAACATCTTCATCTACAAGTGTTTGTATGAACTCTTTAGATTCAATCGATAAAGAAAGAAATAGAGCAAAAACTTTGGTGACTTTACATAAACAACTCAAATTTTTGGCTAATTGTAGTCACAAATATGTTCTATGGGCCTTTTTTGTTGTAAACAATGGAGATCTTCCCAACTGTAAAGAAGTTCAACAATGGAGGTGTAGCATTTGTTTTCCCCATGTTGTCCCTATGTCTTTGATTGGGAAGAAAACAAAAAGGAAGAAAGGTATTATTGCATACAACACCTTCTTTGGGACAAGTGCAATGAAAAAAAATGTTGAATTTGAACACTTGAATTCTTGACTATCGTTGTTGAAGAAGTTGTTATAGACAACATTTAAGGTTCACAAATGGTGGGTGCGAATGAAGGTTATAGGGCCATGCAACTAGCCAAAAAACATTCCAAAGTAGTTCCAAATGTAATTTCAACTTTTTTTGGGAGCAAAATTCCTTACAAGAAATTAAATGAGGTTCAATAACTATTTTTAGAGGACTTAGTCTTGCTCATAGTGAAAGGGTTTTCCTTGAGCACATGTGAAAATATTTGGATGTAGAAGTTGGCATTGAGGTTAGATCCAAAACTTGTTTTTCCATCTAGAAAGACATTGTCCAAATTTTTTTTTCCATCTATGGTTACACATTGTGTAGATTTGTATGTTCAACCTTGACTTGACGCTACGTTTACAGTCATGGCTAACTTTGATTTGTGGATGAATAGAGGCCAGTAATATACATTATTACAAATCATGGTTTTTTAAGAAGTTCAAATTGACTAACTTGTCATTTTGACTAATGGACATGTACATTTTGACTAAAGGCTAGGGGGTTAAATGACACATGTATGTGTTGATTGATCAATTTGGTTATAGTGGTTTATTTGATTAAATACACATAATCAAATTGTACAACTTTAGTCAAAATGGTCAATGGTCTTTAATCAAGTTGAATAGTTATTCAAGATGACCAAAGATCTTTAATTAAATTGAACACTTAGTCAAAATGACCAATGATCCTTAATGAAAATGACCAACGGTTTTTAGTTAAATTGAACATTTAGTCAAGATGGCCAATGATCTTTAGTAAAATATGACATGGTTTACTACCCTATGTATCTACTTCCTACCTTTTCATCCACCTATTTATTTAGTTGATTATTTGCCTACCTATTACCCACCCACCCAGCCATCCATTTATTATTTACCTATACCTTCTCACCTACCTACTTACATGCCTATATAGGGGGCTATATATACCTATATAAGGGCTATGTAAGGTTATGTAAGGATTATGTGGGCTTAGGTACGGTCCAAGTAAGGGCTATGTTAAGTTATGTAGGCCTAGGTAGTGTTAAATAAAAGTTATGTTAGGTTATGTCGGCCTAGGTAGGAGGTATGTATGGGCATCCTAGGCCTATTTAAGGGCTATGTAAGGCTATGTTAGGTTATATATGTTGACTTAGGTAGGAGATATTTATGTTTTTGGGCTACCTAGGGCTACTTAGGGGTTTTGGTTTTATGTAGGGGTGATGTTTAAGCATAATTAATAAGTGCTATGTAAGGTTATTTAAGGGTTATGTAAGTTATACATAAACCTAGGTAAGGTTTAAGTTATGCTATGTAAGGCTGTGTCTAGGCATAGGCAAGAGCTATGTAGGGCTACATAAGGGTTATGCACACTACGTAAGCCTAGGTAAAGTCTATGTAATAGTTACCTAACTACTAGGTTTACATAATGGCCTTTATAAGGGCTAAGTAGGGCATGGCTATTTAGGCTATGCAAAGTTATGTAGGCCTATGTAAAAATTATATACGTAGTTAGGAGGTACATCGGGGGTACCTAGGCATACATAAGGGCCAATATTATTGGGGTCATATATTGTAGAGGTTATGTGGGCCTATATACGTAAGGGATATCTAGGGGTTATATTGTAGGCTTATGGAAGGGTTATGTAGGCTTAAATACAAACTATGTAGGCCTATGTAAGGGCTATGTAGGCCTAGATAAGCCCTAATTATATATAGCCTTACATACATTGGCCTTACATAACCTACACCATAACTTTTACATTACCTAGCTATCAAATCTATGCAAACCAAAGCTTACTTAGGCTAGCATAGGCTCACCTAAGATATATCCTAGGTTCATGTAGGTTCACATAGATGTACCTATGCTAATTTAAGCCTATCATTTATTTATTTACCTTTTTACCTACCTTCCCTACCTTAATTTCCTACCTCCTAATTACCTATCTATATGTGATTTACCTACAACTTGTAAACATTTATATGTAATATTTTTTTTTCTAAGATTTATGGTTGTGCATGTCCCATTTGGTTCCATGTTTCATTTGACTACAAACTTGGGCAATTGCTAAAGCAATTTGTGATGTATTTCTATTGTTGTGACTACACGTGTAGTTAATCAACACTGTGGGTATTAGTTATTATCAAATACTTTAGCTTTTGCAATCAAGTTTTATGTGAAGCTCTCAAAGGAAATATTGGAATTATAAGCAGAAATTGATGCCATTGAGGAGATGGACATGCACATGAAGGTGAATCAATTGGGTGCCAACATGCGAGAGCAAGTAATTATTGTTCTAATGCCCTTCCTTGATTTCATGTTTTCTTTCAAACCAACTAAAGCTCATGATATGGTTGTTCTTTTGTTGGGTCCTTGATTCACGGATTTGAGTTTAGTGGTAGATTATGTTGGCCACTCTTTTGTAATTGAGATTGATGTTGTATATGACAAAAAAAATTTCCTTCTTTCCTACCTTGAAGATTTTGTACTAGAAGCACCATGGATGGTCCAATACTTCTTCCATTGTTGTGCAAGAACCTATGTGCACTCCTAATGTTGTTTTTTAAGTGGGAGTGTATGAAAAGTAGACTTGTATTAAACAAGTAAGTGTTATTTCTTTTGATTATTTGGAAAACACTTTGAATTCATTTGTTCTTGTTTGTATATTTGAAGCTAATTTTTTTTACAACTTATCTATGTAAATTTAGGTTCAATTAAAGTTCTTTTGTTTTCAAACATTTGAAATGCTTTTGGAAGAGGTGGAAGACCCTTTTCTTTGGTGGTCATCAAAACATGAAGGACAATTTTTTACAATTGGCAAGTTGGCTAAAACAATTATAGGCATACTAGGTAGCCAAATTGAGATAGAGAGAGTATTCTTGATTGTAAATATTTTCACAAGTGGGTGAAAACACACTATGGTGAGCATGTTTGGGGCATTTTGGGGTCTAATATTATAGTACACACAATATAATTGTTCCAAAAGTATGGTAAATTTGGTTTTTAGTATCAATTTTGGTTTTCGGGCCCTATAATTATTATTTTACAAAACTAATGTTATGTAATATTATTTAAATTTTAAAAAATTCATTATTTAAATTGAAGGATTCATGAGTATATTTACAGGATACATTGGTACAATAGGGCCATTGTTTCGTTTTGACTACATTAATTTTAGGGTTTCATTAGTCATTAAAATAATCAATTTTAATGAAATTCAAAAAATGGCCCATTTAGCTATGCTTGTCATCTCCATGTGAATTTGATTACTTGTCAAACTTTTAATTTATTACACATTTATTGTATTTCTATTAAAAAACTCATTTTTTGAGATAAATTTTTTCAAATTAGTCACATGGTATCCAAACATAGTTCAAATTATGTGAAATGACATGGTTCAATATATTTTCAACTTTCATAAAAATTAAAAAATATTTAATTATTTTTTGGAATATATTTGTGTTTCTGAATACACATGTACATTACATTTGTTTACACAAATATACTCCAATCTCACATTTTATAAAATGAAATGAAATTTTTTCTTTTCTAATATTTTGCATAGGTTATATTCTAACATAATATGCAAAAATATTATGAGATTCTTTCAAAAGTTTGAAATGGAATACATTCGAACATTCACACCCTTTAAAAAAATACAATGTGACACCCCAAAGAGGGTCACTGTAGTGTGCTTTCACCCATGTTTTCATCATTGTTGCCTTGGTCCAAAGAACTTAGATCTTCTGATTTTTTTATCAAGAATTGGCCTAATGATCCCACAATTGGATTTGAAGCTAAGGGAAGATCATTGAAAAATGTGGATGAGTTTGGTGAGGCTAATAAAAAAATATTAAATATACTAGATGCCAAATTTCCTAATGAGGTCAAAGATTATGTGAAAGAATATGTTTAGAATTGGGACATGTTTCCATGATTTGTTATAGTGTTTAGTTCATTTCACCCATGGAACCTTCTTTATTTTGATTAACCTCCTACCCCATGTTGTGACTTTTATGAAGGTGTCAAGTTTATGATCACATTGGACACTTGTAAATTTTATCAAAATTTGCATGATTTGATATCTTCTTTACATGAGATTGTGATTTTTTGTTTATTTTTTCATTTTATGATTTTTTTCGTTCATTTTTTGGTTTTTTCTGCTTGCTGATTTGTTGAATCTCTTTTTGGAGTGTAAGTGTAAAAACATCTACACTTACACGTCTTTACATGGCCTAAAATTATTTACATGGCCTTACACTTACACATTTCAAGTTTGTCAATTACACTTACACTTATTGCTACACTTACACTTATCCAGCATGTAATTTTTTTAAAAATACATATATTTACACTTAAACGGAATGTAAGTCCTAGACTATATACACACACACGACAGTGGTATGGACTATGAAGATTAGTAGCTGGACCCAAGTTATACCAGCCTGGTCTAGTCTCTCCTTCAAAAAAGGAGGTTAATATTGGGACTAATATGGTAAAAGGCCAATGTCTACAAACATGGACCGGGCTGCTCTAATCTTCAGAAACTAGAGTTGTTATGAATGGATATCATTGTTGAAGCTTAGATACCAAGCCAAAATTGGCAATTTGAAAACAAAGTAACTTTGATTAAAGTACAAAGCAGCATACAGAAAATAACTACATATCCACCTATAATCACTCACAAATTGATTCCTGATTCAAGTCCAAACTGTTTGGCAAATCCTATACATAAGCATGCTCCGGGCAGAGCTAATAATTCTTCACGGTCAGAGCACTCAAAACCAAACTGATTTATGTCAAAGTTTATATCACTCCTGAACGAGATTTAAAAAGCTAGAGTGACTAAACCGGTGTTGGCTGGTTATTGAGTTTGGACTCAGTTATCAAGCCAGTTATCAATAACAACCTATCAGCTGGTGATTGATTTTTTTATAACTGGTCAAATTGATAACTACCTGATATTGAATTAAAAAAAATCTAATAACCTATTTTGATGACCCAATTATCATCTAAGTAGGTTATCAATCTTTAAACATTAATATCAAAAAATTAATTTAAGTTAAAAAATTATGACCAGCTAATAACTGACAGGATAATAATAGGCGGTTATCAATTGATTATTTGGAACCTACTCTGAATGAATGGTCTAGTATGGAGGATAACTCCATGGAGAGTTAGTTACATGCATTTTCAGGAGAAAAATATCCCTGACCATCGAGAAGAAGAATAGTTGGGATAAAGAACATGGCCTGAAAGCTTTGTTGATGCTACATTGTTAAGCCCGAACAAAGGTTAGCCCACACTAAGTTAGTGGGTGTTGAAGGTAACAGCCACACTAAAGTTATCCTTGAAGTCACCCTGTCTTTGAGCCTTACTTTGACCCTGTAAACCCTGGTTCATCCCAAATTTGAGTGTAAAGTGAGCACCGTTTAATCAAACTGGGTATCAGTGCACAAGATTTGCATGAATCTATTCTCGCAAGAGTTGATTTAACAAAGAATATGAGCTGCCATGAAGGCTCAGGTGAAACTCATGTGCAGAGCAATTTTGGGACCAATTTAGGTGAGAAAAACAGTTTGGTCTTCTATTTTTGTTTCCTGTCTACTGTTTTCATATTGACATTTGACTTCGTCCCCAGTTTTGGCAAAACTGACACTCAGTACCCCCAGTTTCATGTATTTTACAAATAACTCTAATTAGAGTTATCCATGAAATACCTTGAAATTGGGGCGACTGGGTCCTAGTTTTGGTGAAACTGAGCATGAGATGAGAAGTCAAGATGAAAACAATACAGAGGAGAAAAATAGGGGACCAAACTAGTTTTCTTACCAAAATTGGTTCTCAGGGGAGTTTGATCCCCAGTTTGGATCTGCCTTATTTGTGTCTTATTGCTGCTCATTTTTTTCATCAAATCAAGACTCATTCTATGATGAAATCCGTAATTTTTAGAGGATATGGGAGCCAACACTTTTGGGGAGGGCAAAGGGGTGTGATTGAATAAATAATTGAATTTTTCAAGTCATCTATTCAATTTGTCTAAACTATGGTAATCTTGGTGTGATCTTGGTCTAGATATTTAATAAAAATATTTTAAATATTATATATACATATATAATTGATATGATATAATTGTAATTTAAAATGAATTTTGATTTAATTTACATTTGATGAAATTTTTCATGTCATTTATTAGATTTGTTTAAGCCACCTTCATCCCAAACATCCATTTCAATCTATTCTTGGTCTATATGTAAAATCTTAACCAGATTCTAAATCTAAATGAATTTTTATGAGGCTAAAATCTTAAGGCCAAGTCAATTCCATATTCACATCTTTCATGTAATTTCATCAATAGCTCACATCACACATGCAGGTTTCAACCAGAATAAGATGCTGCAAATCTTGGTCACAGTGATCCAGCACCCACCAGCACAACATCCACTGCATGCCTGTTATTACTCAGTTGTGGATGAACCTCAACTGAGTTAATATTTGGTTTCACTTTGGTAACTAATTGTGTAAGAAATAGGTCTCACATATAGGTAGATAGATAGGAAATAAGGTACTACTAAGTAAGTAGATGGTTTGTACATAGGTAAAGGCTGTTTTTACTACCTACCTACTAACAACCTGCTTGTGGGTTGTTAGTAAGTAGGTAGAAAAAGAGCAACTCAGGGAACCACCATGGTTAACTAGGGAACTGGAACCTAACAGAAAATTGTTTCCTGACCACTTACCATTCATCCTTCATGGTGTTCTGGTGGGTGCTGGTTCACTGTGGCTGAAAATGTTCTGAACTCATATCCAGTTTCAGGGGACTGTAGCCAATTTTTCTCATTTTACAGCTGCACTCAAATTGGGGATCAAACAGGGATTATAGGGTCAAACTAGGGCCCAAAGACAGGGTGACTTTCCAGATAAGTTCACTACCTTCCCAACTTTGGGGCCCAGTCCCCCCCTTCCCCCCTCTTTTGAATCATAACCTGGATTTGTCCCGGGAAGGTTAGACGCACACAAACAAGGAAACCGTCATCTGCTGGGGTCATGAGGCAATCCTCCTTCAGGCAAATAGAGAAAGCATGGTCTGTTTGTCTGGTTGGTCGCTAGACAAGTAAGACATGGGTATCCTCAGAACAAAATCATCTGTGCACTGTGTGTGTTTTTCCAATTTTGTGATGTTGCTGAAGTGACAAACATCCATAAGATGATTTAGCCAGATTTGGCTATAAACAATTGAAAATTTTAAAAATTTAAGCATCCTTCTATTTTTCTGGTTACCTACTGGAACTTTATGTAGAATCTGACAATTTTTTTATACAATTCAAATTTTTGGTAGCTAGAAATCCCAAAATTCACGTAATTTTGCCATTTTGAAAAATTACCATTTGGTGAAAATTCTCCAGAAAAAATAAACTGGTTTTAATTTCACTACCCTCACCTCTCTGTATGTGCTCTCTGATGTAGGGCTTCTTTAGCTTAAAGAGTATAATAATAATAATATCAAACTCAATAGCATTAGAATTTAGAACTCAACAGATTTCCAAGTAGATTTGAATTTAGCTTTTTACTTACATTTTGCTGTGCACACTATGACACAAAAATACGAATATGTGCACCAAGGGAACCACAATAACTCATCTCCTATATAGTTCATTCACATCTCATATCTTTCATATTTCACATAGGTACGCAACCATCTTCGTGGGAGAGACTATGTACAGTACCTATGACTGATGTTTGGCACGAAATAATTCACAAAAGGTTAAGCCAATAAAAAGAAATTGTTTAATTGATATTTGTCAAAATTGTTGAAAAAAGTATCACCATTAGGCACCCATTACAAATACACAATATAAGGTGTACTTTGCATACCTATTCCTCAATTGTTGAAATTCTATTAAATTAAATTTGAAACTGCTGAACCTTGTTTTCTAAAATAAATAAATATTCAGCAATATTAGTCGAAGGTATGGATGGCATTATGAATTGTGGAGAGATAGGCCGCCCAGTGGGTTAACAGTGAGGGATTTGGGCATGTGCAGGAGGTCATGCCTGAATTTCCAGACAATAGCAAAACAGGCATAATGGTCTATTTATCGATACTTGGCATGCTCCATTACATAATGGTTTTCATCTGTGGATTTGCAGAATGGTCATGTGGATTTACATAATGGTCATGTGAATTTTACAGAATGATCTTGTAAATAATAATAGGTCTTGGCACTTGCCCATGTTATTATGTTTGGTAGCCTCCCACAGGACACCTTCATCTTGCGTGTAGAATTTGTAGGCAAAATGAACACCCAACTACATGATTTAAGTAGGCATCTGAATACTCATCTTGTATATGTGGTCACCTTGGTAATCAAAAAATATTGTTTTGGGTCAAAATGAACATTACCCACATAATTCTGTACATAATTTTCCAAAGAGACAGTGGGCAGCAAATGTGCTAGTACCTTTTCAATTTTTTTAGTTTTCATCAAAGTGGCAAATTATTTGCTGGAAAAACAGATTTTACACTTTAAAAATACATGTTTCTTTTCCTAGTTGTTCTCAAAAAACATTTGCCCAATAATGAAATTGCCACTACAATCCAAATTCAAAGGCATGTCATCTTTGACCTCCTCTAACAAAATTGACTTCTTGTTGAAGAGATTTCTTAAGCTATCCTGTAAAAAGCCGACTGAATGACACCTAGGTACCTACAGCTTGACAAAGTGGCCAGAGTGAACCAACAGCTAGCCACTGGTGGACCATGAAGGATGGATGGCAGGTGGACAGGAAACAGTTTTTCATTGAGTTCCACTTCTCCACCAACAATTGGTGTACAGCTTAGTTTATGCTTTCACTTACTACCAACTAACAACCCACTAGCACTTACTTATGTATTGACCAGTGTTGGGCAGTTACCTGGTTTGGCCAGTTAAAACCACTGGTACTGGTTTCGGTTAGTAAAACCCAAATTGGAATTGAGTCTGATTTTAGGAACCAGGTTTAAAACCAGATTCAATTCTAGAATCAAAACCAAACCTGGACCCAAAATTGAAACAAAAACTATCCTACCCGCAGGATAGGTTACCATGATGAAGTCCAGCATCAACTCAGTTACAGTTCATCCATCCAGAGCTGAGTCATAAAAGGCTTCCAATGGATGGTGTGCTGGTGGCTGTTGGTTCAGTCTGGCCAAACAGAACTCCTTTCCTTACAGCAACTGCAGCAGCAGCAGCCATCCCAGCAACCCCAGAAGAAGATGATGATGAGATGATCCTCCCACTTCTGGGTTGACATCCAGTTCTCATTCCACACAAAAGACATACAGAACTTCTCACAAAGTAAACAACAACAAAGATGAGAGGGGCCACAGGCCACTTTCGTGTGTACTTAATCTTTAGATCTTGCACCCGACCCACTTTATCAGGGTTGGCCGGTGCCGTGGTGGCCGCCACGGCACCGGCCAAGCCGCCTTTGACTACAAACTTGACGAGAGACTCAACCATCACTAAGATACTTATAAATTTGAAAAGTGCGTAATTCAATGGCATACTTTCTTTCATACTCAGCTCATGATGAGTTCTAGACCCTCTATACTATCAGTAGCTCCTAGTAATGAAATAAGTGCTACAGAAGTGGGGAGACACTTAGTTTGCTAACCAACAGCATCTCCATGGGCAGCAATATAATACTCTGCTTATAATACTTTGGATGAAGTATAACCTTTACGTATAGTGAAACTCTTCTTCACCCTTTACTGTATACAGCTACTACCTCTTTTGTGAAAGATTATTGTATGAGGATGTGAGCTAAACATGCATTTTTTTATGACATGTATTTTCGATGGTTATGATATATGTAGGCCAAACGAGGTGTTTATTTCCATGTAGAGTTGTAAAGAATGGGTACTTGGTGATGGCTATCTCACCAACTAATATATGTGACTGAGTAGGTATCTCCAGTGGGCTTTTTTTTCTCAATTTTGTGATATCAAAAATTTGGCAAAACTAGTCCTGATCTTGATTCTCCACTAGGCAATTGGATATATATATATAACACATTTAGTATGTTATGATGGCACCAATATTTTGTATGATGAGGTTTTTAAAATATGCGGGAATGACGACTTTTGCCTGGCCGCTTTTCCTTATAAAGGACGCCAACAACATGTGTGAAACAAGTATTGCTATTGTTTTTGCTTCGCTTTATATCAATTTGGAGAGAGAGAGAGAAAGAGGGAAAACTTTCTACCTGTCAGGACCTATACTTGTGGGAAACCCTAGAAATGTGTGTGTTTTTGTTGCACTGCATGAACAACTTTAATGAGATTTTCCTAGACATAGCACATGATGAAGTTACTCAACCTTGAATCCCAAAATGCACACATTGAAATGAAAGCCCAACCCTAAGTCCTTAACCCTATGACAAATCCCTCTGCAACAAAATAAATTCCTTAGGCAATGTCGAATCCAAAACCTGTTCAAACAAAAATCAATGATGTCCAAAACTACAAGCAAATATCACTGTACTATTTTTCCATATTGCTACTACAAAACCAACTTTCCTTATTTGACTTGTCATGTTTTGGGTTGATTCAATTTGTTGAAAAGGTGGCAATGTCAACAAGGCACATGTAGTGAAGGATTTTGATCTAATTTATTTGGATGCACTAGGGAAGTGCAACAGCTTATCAAAGCTTGAGTGAAATGTCTTGAAATTTGGAACTCTTTAGTTCCCACATAGTACAAGGGTGACTTCAATTTTGAAAATTTTCATTTCGAAAATTGAATATTCGTAGGATACTACAAAGAAAATCTTCACTTTCCTTCTCAAAATTTTGATGTTTCAAAAAAAATTTGAGAAAATCACCATTTCTAAAAATAATATTAGCTGTGCCAAAGCTACCAAGGTACTACCGTATTCAACTATCACCAATGAAAGGATCAATTCTTCCATTATGGAAGGTACCCATTACACCCCTGCCAGGGCGCCCCACCCCTTAAGTGCAACCATACCAAGAGTTAAAAATAGAGGCACGATGTGGCTCTACACACCAACAAGGAACCCTTAAAACAAGTACTTTCAGTCAAAGCAAAATAAATCAAAGACTTCAGTAGAATGCAATAATGAACACAACAACAAAAATGAGCATGACACTATTAAATGGGAAAAAGTGGGGTCGGTTTAGGAACCAGATAAACCCATGTCCATAGGTGGGCCATGTGAACCATTGCTACATGGCAGCTTGTGATAGGAGTTCATTTGATCTAAACAACCCCCTCGCCCTTTTCTTCAGCTTTTAGATTTAGGGTTTCCTATGAAAACTTAAGAAAGTGAGTTGCTTCCAATTTGTGTGTCTTCTTATTGTTTACTAGCTGAATAGTACCTCGGTCCAATTAGAGACACCATTCATCCATCCAACTAGAAACAACATTCAATCCATTCAACTAGAAACAAAGTTCATCCATCCACGTGGAGACAACTTTCATCCATCCAGTTACAAAATACAAGTTTCATGCATCCACTTAGAGACAACTCTCATCCATCCAATAATTATAAACAACTTCTAGAAATAAGTTTTCGTTCTCATGACGTTGACTTTGAAGCGTGAAGCGAACGCTTTTCCTTTTTGGGTTTCGGGGAGTTGGGGGGAGAGGAGGGGACAAAGTGGGCCAATTGGGGGTAACATTTAGGCAGGTGATATCAATAAGGGTAAATCTGGACTAACAAAAATTAGAAATAAACCTCAAAACTGAGTTTAAAAAATGGTAGAAGTGTGCAGTGTGGAGTCCGAGCATCTTGTTTTCTGCAAGCTTCTATACTTTGCAATCCTAGGCTAAATACACTAAAAACATCCAAGCAAGTCTTAGTGTTTACAAATCATTTGATACCCACATTCTTGCAACCCATTTGGTACCCACATTCTTGCAACCCCATTCACCTCCGGCCTGTGAGACTATAATGGGTATGTTTGCCTAATATTAAGTATAGGAATGGGTACCTGGGTAACTCTAATGGAGCAGGGAGTCCCCAAAATACCTGCCCTTGGCTCTCTCGCCTTAGGGTCAGTTATTTTGAGAACTCCTGCTGCGCTCCTTGTGAGTTTACCTTGCGCGTAAAGTCCCTTTCCCTTACCTTTTTTTCCTCGTTTAAAATTTATTTTCCAAAAAAGAATTTATTATTAGGTATTATTGTACAGCAGAATTGGATTGTAGCCGATTCTGGCGGCAGAATCGCGGCCGGGCAGCGGCGCGCGGGGGTGCCCCCCTCGCCCCCCTTTTCTCTGGCACCCCCGATCGCCCCTGTCGTGGTGGGCCAGCCTGCGCCCTCTTTGCCGCTGGCGGTGTTGTTGTTGGTGGTGGTGGGGGGAAAGCGAGGGACGGAGAGCGATAGACGGAGGGAGACAGGCGGCCATGGCAACAGCTGAGCGGAGACAGAAGAAGAGACAGTAGAAACAAAAGAGAGAGAGAGAGAGACAGAAGAGGCGGTGGAGAGTAGCTATCCTTTTTCTACCTGTTTTCTGGTGGACACGGGGTTTCTCATCATCGGCCTTTTTCTCCTTTTTCTTTTGTCTGAGAACGCTGTGATTTTGCTTTCTCGTGCTTTCTCGTGGACTTTAACGAGCGAGAGAGAGAGAGAGAGAGAGAAATCCTTGTTTGTCTTTTGGAGAGGTTGAGGGTGATCAGAAGAGTTGAAGTGGATTGTCTGGTGATGGATATGTGGGAAGTAGGGAGGCTAGGGTTAGGGGATGGGGAAGAAGGGGGGGAGGGGAGAAGAAGAGAAGGAGGAGAAGAAGAAGACGAAGAAGATATCGTACCCTATTATTAGGGATACTGAAGGTCATGGCTGGTGATGGTTTGGGATTCTGAAGGTCATGTATGTATGTGTGTGTGTGTAGAAGGGAGTGGTGAGATGGTTTTTTTCTGTTTATCGATCGGTGTGTTTTCTGTGTCATCAAATAGCAGTAGCAACAATTAGGCAAAAAGGTTGTTGCTGTGCAGAAGAAGAAGAACAGGACGACTGAAGGATTTTATTTATTTTCTTTTTTGGGGGGAGGGGAGTTATCATGGCTCAAAGGGTTGAGAGAGCGGGGGGGAATATGAAGCCTCACCAAGCCGAACAGGGTGCACACTTCAGAGGCGTGAGGAAGAGGCCGTGGGGCAGATTCGCTGCTGAGATCCGTGATCCATGGAAGAAGACCAGAGTGTGGCTAGGTACGTTTGACACAGCCGAGGAAGCTGCCAGGGCTTACGATGCTGCAGCCAGAGCTTTAAGAGGTACCAAGGCCAAGACCAACTTTACTTTCCCTTGTGATGATCAGAGCACCAGTCAAAGCTCCACTGTAGAGTCCTGGAGTTCTCCCAAGAACCTCCATCGTGCTGCTGCTCCATCAGATGGTCACACAAAGAATCTGCATAGATCTGGTCTTATATGTGATTCCTCCTGGCGGAGCCGGCTGGATCTTAATGTTTCCCTCATGGAGACGGCTTGTGTGGAGGAGGAGCCCAGCAGCAGACCAGCAGCAGCAACTTTCAAGACTGTCAGTGTTGGACGCTCCTGTATGAGCCCTGCTGCTGCTGCTGAAGGCATTGTCACATGTGCTGCTGCTGTGTCTGGTAAGCGAGGAGCCATTTCTCCTCTTCAGATGGTTGTTTTTGAAGACATGGACCCCATGCCCTTCTGTGGTGGGGACAAGCGGCAAAAAGGCTTGAAAATGGATGGAATATCTACACAGAGAAGAGGAGATTTAGGAGTAGGAAGGGATTGGTTGGGGGTTGTTGACATGACTGGGATGATGCAGCAAAGCCCAGGAGCTGAGACTCGAGCTTGTCACAGTGATTGCGACTCATCTTCCTCTGTGATTCTCAACTCCGAGGCCACATGTGTGGATCCACAGCAACCACAGCAGCAGCAGGATGTCAAGCCCACAACAAGAACTATCCCATTCTTGGATCTAAATCTTCCTCCCTGCTTGTAGTGAAGCTCATCAGAGAGACATGAACATGCTATTCACCACACAAACGCTGACTGTTCTTGTGGCAGACTGTTCCAGACTGTCTCAAACTTTGCTTAGTTTGCTTCACCATCATAAAAGCCATTCATAAAGGATGCCGAGTGTTATACCATTTTGCTTATTGCACTTGTCACTTACTCCATTTGCAACTCAATTTTTGCAATTTTGGAAGACCTAGAAAATAGGAAGGGATTGGTTGGGAGTGAAGATGGCGGGTGGGAGGCAGCAGAGGTCAGGAGGTGAGGTTTGCAACCGTCAAAGCAATCATGACATATCATCATCCTCTGTGATGTGCAACTCAATGGCTACTTATGGGCAGTGGCAGCAGCAGCATCCACAGCCAGAAGCCAAGCCTGTGATGAGAAACTCTCTGCCAGTTTCTAGCTCTGATCTCTCCCCCTCTCTGTAGTGAAGCTCGCGAGAGAAACACAATCGTGCTTCTTGTCGCTACACTATTGTGGTGTTTCTTGTAGTAGACAGTTTCAAAACAGTTGTTGCCTTTGCGAAAATGTTTCACTATCATCAATCATTGATATAAGATGTGAGTGCTATACCATTTACTTATAACACTCCGTCACTTGCTTCATGTGCATCTTTTACTTCTGTGATATTTCCATATGTGCAAGCATTGTCTTCTGGCACATTGATCAGAAGTAGTGAATAAGCAGTTGCTCCTCATGGCCTGAATATTATTGTTAGTCTGCAACATGCATGTTCCAGGAGACTTTTAATTCTGCACAAATTGGATCAGTTAGCCATCACACTGATTTTCTGTACCTCTATAGGTCTGAGGAGTTTTGCCAGTTTGGTAATGAAAAGAGTTATTGCAGGATGTTGGCCAGGTTGCAAACTCCTGGGAGAGTTTTGATGCTGCTGTTTGCCAGAGCTACAGCAAAGAAGAGGGTACTTGTAAGAATACACATCTTTCTCTGTTCACTATTCTGTTGATGCATGTGGAGTTCCAACTAGCTTTTGTCTTTTGACAATTGCACTAAGACCTGAAATGTTTTTGAGATAGAACTTCAATCCCAGGATTCCATGCTGGAGGTTGCTTAGAAACTGAAGAATCAAGGAAGAATGCTTGATGAGGGTCTGACACTAAACAAGATTGCAGAAGTTTCTTCTGCCCAGTTGATTTTAGTCAGCAACTCAAGCAGATTTCTGTTTTTGAAAGATCGCTCAAAGGTTAGGTGAAGGGTGTTTGAAGTTATTGTCCACTGGAATCAGGTCCTTTAGGACAGAGAATTGCTGTGATGTGTCTAAAAGATGATGCAATACCAGTGATGTATGCACAAAGAGCCTGGCATGTCCAACAAACAGACGGCCTCTATAGTCAGCTGCCTTGACATTACTCAAGTAGAAATGCTAAGTTACTTGGTCCCTGAGTTTTCTTTCTTGACATATTCAAGGCATGATAACTAATGTGCCATGCTTGTTCTCCCCCCTTTTTCATGGCACAAACTTTTGTGTTCTCCATTGTTGGCAATGAGTAAACAGGAATGCATCCTTTGTGCAGTGATGAAAGAACAGCCCATCTCTCTTGACTCCTCCCATCCAATACAACAGTCACATTAACAATTTCCATGTCCCCCAAACAGTACTTGGAGGTCCAGAATGTAACCTAGTATTTTATTTGAAGCACTGGAGGGATGAGTTCATCATTCACCTGTTGCGCACAAAAAGTTTAGTTCAGTGTCGTTTCACTATGGTGTAAACTTCGCATAATGAATGTATGTGCAAAGTCTACAGCTGATGAGTGATAAGAAGTTGAAAATACTTTTGTCACAGACATCAGAAGATGCATAATGGTCATAAGAAGGGAAGGGGACACATACCATCTGAACTTCACCAGCTTCAGCACCTGGTTGAGTGAGAAGCCATCCTGAATCTTCAAGGACACCCCATATTTTATCAAATGCCTTCTTATATAGTCCTCTTAAATCATCTTTTTGGGGATACAGCTGCACAGGGGATTGAAAAACCACAATCCCAGCAGTATACAGAATCAGGCATAAATACAGCATAAAAAATCTTTCTACTGTAAATTGTAATGCATTGGGAGAACTGAGTGAGAAGGTTTTAGAGAAAAGAGAAGAAAAGAAATGTAATTGCCATGGTCTCTAACCTCATGGTCGAGCATTCCTCTCAAGACTAACATGAACTGAGCAGCTTCATGTTGGCCATCTTGTACCAAATACTCCCCTAAATAGTCCACCTTCTCCTTGAAGGCTGCAACCAGCTTGTCATCTTCTGACAGCATGACCTTCAGTGCCTCATTTGAAGTCTGCACAGTAGGGAGGTTTGTCACCATTCTCACTTCACATTATTTTGTGCAGAGTTCCAAACCCTAATACAAAGAGTAAGCGGTCCCTGGAGTGGACGAGAAAGAAGTAGACCAGAGCGATCTCCTCAAAGTCAAAACGCATGGGAAGAAGATCTGAAGGAGAATTCACGAGGAAGAAAGAAAGATGAGAACTTGGACCAAATTCGAAGTTCAAAAGCAAAAAAGAAAAAGAACCTCAAATTTCTGCCCTGCCAAAAGAAAAAAGAGAAAAGAGGATAACCTCGTTGAGGCCTGCTCGGAGATCCTCATCCAGTTCTTCTCCCTCACTCACTGCAACCTGGCTCGACTTCCTCTTAGCGAATTGGCAATGATACCTTCCACGCTTTTCCACGCTATGAGAAGGATTTCTGTTCTTCAAGAAGAAGAAGGGAAGAGAAACAGGAGCGGCAACAACAACGCCACTCGGCAGTACACACTTGCTGCTCACAATTTTGTTAGAATTCTCAAGATGATGATAACAACAACTCGACTGCAAAGTTGGACATGCCGAGATGGAGATCGTCGACAGAGCTGCTGCCATTTTTCCCCTACCAGAGACTCCACACCCAAACCCCAAACCCTAAAATCCTTGACCTTCAACAGCACAACACTGGCCAAGCTGTTGCAACAGCATAAGTACACATTTGCAAACAGAAGTTGTTCTGTGTTGAAGGCTCTGACTCATTAGCTAGTTGTGAAATTATGAAGTTCTTTAGAGGAAAGGGGAAGGCGAGGTGGGGGCCGGAGTGGGAAACACTCACATTTATCTACAGACTCAGATCTAGCCAATACGTGAGACCCATTTAGTCCCTGTTTGTTGGCTCTGCCCATAGGGAAGAGCCTACACATTGGCGTAAAACCCAGTCTTAACAACGACCCGGGTATCATGTAACCTACCTGCCGATTCCATTTACAAGCAATATCCAACCAAGAACCTACCCGATCTGGCAGTAAGATTTTAGATACCCTTAAATACCCTGTTGGTGGGGTATCACTTCAACAAAAATCAATACCCTATCTATGGCCTTACGGGGACCTCTCACACCTACCAAGGTCAATTGTTTTTTTTTGTTTTTTTGAAAAAAAACATCCAAGCACCTTCATCCATTTAGAGTTTCACTGTTTGTTTTTTGCCCTAAAGCTTTCGTCAATGGATTTTCTATTTTCTATTAGGATGGATTCTTTCACTAGGTCTTAATAGTTGCATGTATTTGTTGATTGTGATTTGCCTTTAATGTTATTGTGAACATTGATCAAATTCTTGGAAGGATGGAGATTGAGGTGCTATTGCGGGTGCACAATGGTAGCTTCTCCTTTCAACTTTCAGCAATGAAACTCATTTCTACACTAGTAAATATGCATGTTTAATATCTTGTGTTTCTTGTTCTTATAAAAATTGGACATAAATATTAAAATTTTCTATTTGTTGTCTGGGATCCAAAATGCTTTTGCAATTTTTTCTCATGTCGTGTTTGCCAAAAGGGAATCTATTTGCATGAAATTTTGGGTTTTGAAGTTCATCAAAGGACAAATTTCAAAAGTTCATCCATGTCAAGTTTTTGAAGTTCATCAAAGGATAAATTTCAAAAGTTCATCAACATCAAATTTTTAAAGTTCATCAATGACATATTTCATAAGTTTATTGGTGTTTGAGACTTCTAAAGCTTTGAAGTTCATTAGTGAAAGATTTCAAAAGTTCATTAATGTCAAATTTCATAAGTTTGTCAATGTTAGATTTCTGAAGCTCATTAATGACATATTTCAAAAATTCATGAATGTTGGATTTCTGACATTCATTAGTGTTTGAAGGTTTTAAAGTTGTGAAGTTCATTAGTGAAAGATTTCAAAAGTTCACCAATGTAAAATTTCTAAAGTTCATCAATGTTTGAGGGTTTTGAAGTTCATTACTAAAAGATTTTTAAAGTTCATCGATGTTAAATTTCTAAAGTTCATCAATGTCGAAAATTCATCATTGAAATATTTTAAAAGTTTGTCAACGATAAATTGCACAAATGTGTTAGTGTCAAATTTCTAAAGTCCATCAATGTCAAATTTCAAAAGTTCATTAATGTCAAATTTCATAACCAGATTTTGGAAATTTTTGATTTTTTCCATTGTAAAGTCAAAGTGCAAATGGTAAATCAAACTAAAACATTTAATTTAAATGAGCATATGCATGAAGCTTTTGATTACAATGATGTTCACATGGAATTGAAGAACTTAATTAAGAATTCAAGGCAATTAGTTGATTCAATTTCAATGCCAAGTGGACCATTTCCTTCTTAAAACATTAGAACCCCAAACAACTTGGATGAAAAAGCAAAATTGCATGGAGGTATTAAAGACTTGACTCACCTTGAATCAAAAGGCATGGGTCCTTCACTACAAGTTGGTCTTTCCCTTGGCATTTTTTTTTGGTGAATGATGGTAGTAAGTCACATTTGGTTATGTTTCAAACCATGCGTTGTGTGATTTGCCATTCAGTTTACCAAACTTATAGTTCTTATAGTACCACTAAAAAAAAAGAAGGTATGATTTCATACAACTAACAACATGGGACTACTTCTATGAAGAAATACATTTTGGTTCAACATCTAACCACTTGGTGCAGGTGGAAACATGTCAATTCGTCTCTTGATGCAAAAGAGTCACACCAAGAAAAATCCAAAAAAAAGAATTGGAATTAGTTACAGGGCCATCACAAATCATTTTAGGAGTCATAATCCTTACAAGAAGGATGATGCACAACCAAAAGCATTCATGGAAGACCTATTATTGTTTGTTTCCAAAGCTACGTGCTTGTTTTTATTGTGGAAAATCAATGGTTGAGGCACTTGGTCATGCATCAAAATCCCCAAGTTGTGTTTCCAAACTAAAAACAAATGGTTCAACATATGACATCCCTTCATTGGTGGCTAATACCATGTAACAATATCTAATTTCAACTTTGGATTCATGTATTACAACAATAAACTCTTTGACTTGTCAATGTCTCGATATGGACACAACACATTTGCTTTTGTGATTAATTTCATAAATTCATAATGGGTGCCTTGCCATGTGATGATGGGACTTTTTGAAGGGCCACTAATATGTTTGGACTTGCAATGACAACAAAGGTCAACTTGTCATTTGAGATTGAAAGATATTTTGTCATCATATAATCTATTAGACAAACTAATTGCTTATTTAAAGGATGAGGGTGGCAATTTGTCCCCCTTGTACATGAGCTTTTACTTTAATTGTTAGATGTGTTCCTTTAGCATTTATAGTTCCTTGGCAGGGTCATGTTTCATCCATTGGAACACTCCCTAGTTGATGACTATAGTACACTTCCGGATACACCTTATCATCTAGAACTACTTTTGGTTCATATCTGTTGTTAGCTATCTTCATTATTATGCTTTGAACTCTAAATTCATGTTCTAAAATACTAGTCTGCACATTTGTATCCATGATTTCCACATATGTGGTTTTCACAAAATGAATTATCTTAGGTAAATTAATTGTTCCTATTGAAAACGATTTTGGTTCTGTAGCAAAGATGATATCTTCCTCTTCATTTATGATACCATTTTAATAATCGTAGCATAGTAACACTTGTAGTCTTCCTACTTCACCTCCCAAGTGCTTGGTGACTGTAATTGTTCTAATTGTCCCATTCCCTTATATGGTAACAATGTTATTCCCCCAATCATGTGCCACTTTAACATCCCTCAACCATGGGCTCCCCAACAACATGGAATAATTAGAATCTACCACACTATTATGAAGTATAGTAAATATAGTTATGCAAAGAATGCCATGAACATATATCTTCAAATCTCTAATCAACCCCACTGGTTTTGTGGTTGCTTGATTTACCATCCTTAAATTATATGGTGCAAGTTTAAACTTTGAAAGCTCCAACCTCAATTTCAATTGTTTTGTGATAATATTAACTCCAGAACCTCCATTTAGCAACACATCCTCTATTGTATTCTTCCCATTCTGTACTTGGATAACTACCATATGATTATATATTGTTATAGTAATTATCCCTACCTTTGGTACGAAAGAACCAACTTGTTTATCTGTGGTTGCTTTATTTAATTCTGAATTTTCTTTGGTTTTAACTTTTGTTAAAGATAACTCTTTAATTTAGGTGCTATTTTAAACAATTATCCCAATTTTGAAATATAACTTGTTTCTAGCATCTGCTTATGAATGTTAAATTTTTTTTTTTTACTATAATCAATTTATTTTATGAATTCACTACCTCTTGAGATTTTTGTGCTTCCACAAGAATAATATTTGGCATACCCAGCCAAGTTGTATTCCATCCCTCCATGGATGTGGATGGCCCTTTTATCTATGACTATGTTTTTTAAATCTGTTGAATTGTTTCCACCATTGACTTTTTCAACCATTCTTTTTTATCCTAGTCAACAACACTCTTTACTTTCCTTGGCTTCCTAGCCTTGAAAACTTGTTTTTCAGTTGTTTTGTTTTTTGTTGTAACATTAACATCCACCACATTCACATTTATAGTGTATGTTTGTGTCTTAGCAATAGGTTGAACCTTTGCTACTACCACAAATTTTCCCATGAAACATCTTATGCATCTCAGTAAACTTTGGACAATCTGTCATTTTAGGTTCATTCAAACCACAAATGTGACATGCATACAAAAATGTCTTTTATGGTTTTTGACTTTATTGGGCTGCTTTTGTAGCTACCACTATAGTTAGCTCCTTTTTTTTGCATGTTTCCACATTGTGATTGGTCATTCCATAATTTGTGTAGAACTTGTCAATTTTCCTTATATTATTCTGTGTTTTTGGTGGTGTTACCTATTTTGTTCTATGTGGTATTGACAATGCATTCCTTGCTTCGACAATAATCATTCCTTTTTCACATAAAATCGTTACCTCCTTATGTTGTTGAAGTGTCGACTGTTTCATTCCCATGGTTGTAATTTTGAGGTATGATTATAAGCCCATTCTAAACATAATAGTTAGGAAACTGTCTGTGGTTAGTATTTATAAATCATGAGTTAACTTCTAAATCTGCTCATAGTAAACTTCTACCTTCTCAGTCTCCTCCTACTTCATGTTCTTCAGTTCCATGTATATTTGCTCATCATTATAAGTCTTTTGATGACATTTGCAAAATGCTTGTGTAAGTTCAGAAAAAGTATAGTCAGGAAATTTTGACATGTAATTGTGGCACCAATTCAATGTCATATTTTTTAACATATAGCTAAATGCATTGATGATATACTTTTCAAAAGTTTATGCTTTTGCCTTCATTACAGAATTGAACACTTTAACATGAACATCTAGGTCAGTATCTTTTTTGAAATAAAAAATACTTAAGAGCTACCTTGTTTGGCCTCACAAAATGGCCATTTTTGTGGTTGAAAACTCCTTGAATTATGATAGATGGTTCTCGATCCCCTCCTTTTGGACCTTTAGCATCTGTATTTTTATATTGTCATAACCTTAGCCTTGGGCTCGTGACCAAGGTAAGGTTTGCAAAGGTGCGGGCCAAGACTAAACCCGAGAGTCATATTTCATGCTCCCGAGAGTGCAAAGAGTGTGAGGGAATGAACCCTCACACTCCCAAGTGAACTCCCATTTTGGGAATTCAAGTCCCAATGGACTTCCGAATTTTCAGAGGGCAATTGAAGGGGTCAAAATTTATTGGATTAAGATGTTCCTTATATCATTGAAAAGCTCTTGGAACATAGATGTTCGAAATGGGCTTGCATGATTCATTTGGACATTAGAAACACAAGTTATGACCAAAAGGGTCGAGAGTCAAATTGGTAATTTGACTCTCGACCACTAAAAGTTGGAAATCACCCCAATTTCCTTGCTTTCAGGTGGCGTGCAACATACCATTGGAAAGATCTTGACGAGGGCTACAACTTTGCTTTGGACTTCATTTCAATCGAAGGTTTGCAGATAAAGTTATGGGCTCCCCAAAGTCGCACGAGTCCCAACTTTGGGAATTTTAGGACTCCCACTTGGGAGTCCCAAGACAAAATGTCGTTTGGATGTGGGCCTCATGGAGAGGCATAGAGTATACTATAAGGGGGAAGGTGGTGGCTTCCCCCAAGTCCGGGTTGTGGTGAGTCTTGTGAGTCCGAGTTTGCCCGTGGTTCGTCCTAACACCAAATGTGTTTCAACTATGCACTAACCAACTTGTTGCTTGGTTTGTGCAGGTTTGTGTGAATATATGAATTGCTTTTCCATCTTCCTAATCCCATCTTGGAACTCCAGCACGCCTTTCTACCCTTGAAGTGTTGCAAGTCAAGGAGCATGCACCTAACTCTTTGCTCTTTCGTTGTTTGAACTTCAGACTCACATTTGAGTCAATCAAGGAGCTAGGGAACGCGTCATATACCTTCCAGCAGTTATGGAGCTTATCGGCGGTTGATTTGTGGTTTTGTGTACATGAGTAGTCATTATTGGATTAGTAAACACCATCTGTGATGTCCTAACAACTTGTTGGTAATTTCGAACTCTTTCTCAAGTTCCCTCCCACCAAGAATCCGCTTGATCCACGACCCAAATTTGTTGTAAATCCAATAACCATTCCCTTTCTGACAACATCCATGTTGGGTGCAACAACCGTTTCCACTCCTATGGTTGTTATAATTGCATTAAGTGATTGAGTAACCCCTATTTTAGTAGGTTGTCTTCAAATTTCAACAACTGTTGCTTTTTGACACTCTTGGTGAAGTTGTGTTGATTCGAGGTTGACAATATTCCATTCCGTGATTACCCATTGGTATATTTTGTGATGTAGAATGTGGATGTGAATACACCTTTGGTTCTTTGTTTTTGAATTAAATGGATGGATGAATCTATCAATTTTGTGGTCCCAATTGGCTTTCCAATTCCATGCCTTTTAGTCTATTCTAAACTACAAGAATTCTTGGTTCCTATTCCTATGGTTGATCCATTAATGTTCCAGCCACATTCTGTAACTCCACATGTTTGGTAATACCTACTCTAATGTGGAAAGGCACAAAAAGATAATCCATAATTATATGTCCTTCACATAATGCATAAACTCTTGAAAGTAATCTGATTACTTCCAAATCCATAGATTTATGATCATGTGTTTTAGCTGTGTATTTTGTTTGATCCAACTTTGGATTTCTTTGATGTGAGTATGAATGTGGTACTTCATCCAATACATTCACATGTGCCTCTACATACTGAGATGATTGCAGGTAATTTTTTTCTATGTTTTCAAGCACATCGATATTAATGTTTTCTTCCACCTCTTAGTCTTCCATTAGTTCATAATAATTTGGAGATATAAACTGATACACAAACCTAGGTAATATCCCTTCTTCGACTAGTCACCAACTCTAAACTTGAGATTTCCTTTAACTAATCAAGTATTGCAAAAGTCCCTACTCCATTTTGATATCTATAACTTTGAACCACAGATTGCGCCTGAGAAGTATATTGCACCCACTCATTTGGATGAGTAGTCAACTACAATTTTCTCTGGGGAAATCGTCATTTGTAATTGTGCCTTCTCTAGAGACGCATAGTCCATATTTCACACCGTACCACCTCTTGTGATAGAAATGACCTATGTCCTATAAGTCTCTCCTCTATTTTTAGAACTTTTTTCTCCAACATCATATTCCAATATGGGGTTTTTATAAGCCTTGCATATTCTTCTCCATTTTCAAAATTGTTTTTTGTTTGTCTTTCAGTGACTTAATGATTTGCCTCCAAGTCCAATTGTTGTTATAAACTTTGGGTCACCATTCGATTCATCTTGCTTCACAATCCTTCATCTTTAAAGTTTGTAGATTGTTTTACAATTGTTATGATGTCAACCACTTAGACCTTAGATACTTTCTAACATATCCCTTTAATTTTTGAATTGAAAAACAAAACCACTCATTTGAACATTCTCATTTACATTACAAGAACAAAATTGTAGAAAACCTTCTCATTACTATAAAAAAAACATAATTTGTTTTTGCCAAATGGTAGAAGTAAATTTAATTCCTATAAAATTATTCCACACTACTATAACATATTTGCACTACAATATGCACACATTCATAATTTCAGCCTTGATTTTAAACACATCTGATTCTACAATTCATTAAAACATGATATTCATAATTATTTCATATAATTCGAATTTTCATTTCAGAATACAATGTAGAAAAATCCAGAGACAAGGTTACAATTCATTTCATTACATTGTTTATACTACAAAAAATTCACACAATAATATAGATATGGGAATCACTACAAAAGTCTATTTTTTCTATTTTATTGGAAACTCAATTAAAATTACAACAAAATTCTATGTTATGTTAAAATGAAATAAAAACAACAAAATAAAATCTATGGTATATCAAAACAAAATTTGTGGTTTTCTACTACAAAAATACCTACAACTACTATTACTCTCCCCAAAACTATGTGTCTAAAAATGAAATCCTTTTCCCCATATTTCCCATTTTTGGATAGTCTCGGGTCACATCATCATGATTCAAAACCAACAACGAAATTCAAACCTACAATCACAATGCCAAAACGTGGCATTTATGACTACAGAATATTATATATATATATATATATAAAAGATAATATATTAATATGTAAATATATTTTCAAATATTGAATTTACAAAATAATTATTCATTTAATTTAATTTTTGATTATATATATATCGTATACATATGGTTTGTACATGAAATGTATAATACATGAATCATATCATCATATATATAACCATATGAAACATTATTTTATTATACATCATTATACATACCATTACTCAACATAATCAACATATGTCATTAATCATACCAATGTTCAAAGTTGACTATAGTCAACATGGTCAAACTGGTGAACATGGTGAGAATAATTATTGATCCTTGAACCTCCTTGAATTGGTCCAAGGCCTTTGCCATCAACCTACAACATCACATGTGACACAATGTTATCATTTAAAAACTTTATCATGTTCCAATGTTTGAATATATAAAAATACAAAGTTTAAAATTTTATTTTATTTCAATACTTAATCAAATGAACATATGAATATGAAGTATTAAACATTGGAGCATAATCTACATATATGGACCAACTAAAATTCAAATAACAAATTTTGTACATAGAATTCCTTTTGAATTTTTAAAATTTTAACATATATGTTATGTTTTACTACATGATAAAATTTAATAAATATATGTATAATTTGAATATAAAAATTTAATATTTTAAATTTATTTTGTAATTCTGAAATATGAATATAATATGATATTATTAATATATTATATGTATATATATTATGCATCATATGTATATAATATACATGTATTATAATATATGTATACATATATATACATATATTCAATATATATATTTTATATGCCAGTACTTAATTTTCATTATATCATTTAATCTAATAATCATATATTAATTCCAATTTTATATTTACTTTCGGTATATTTCAAGTTAATTAATAGAATTGATATATAGAAAAAAAAATTTACCAGTTAATTTTATTATATTTATTATAATCCAACCACTTCACTGAACATTATAATTGTATTGGTTTTTCATTATTTCTTTTTTTAATTTTTAATTTATTAAAATCTACATATTTAATACAATATATACACATACATATGCAATGTTATATGTATATAAATATTTACTGAGATATGTTTAAAACATATACATAATACAACAAATATTTTGTAATAAAAGTCATTTTAAAAAAAATGTAAATCATATTTAATCATATTTTTTTCAAAGGTCATTTTATATATAAATTTAATATGTTGTAAATTTATGAATCCTAAACCCATAGATAAATTTGGTAAAACTTTGTTCAATTTGGTTTAAATAGCATG
>Ga0116227_10004282_pt1 | contig 31040 bp, 18 predicted proteins | sample S1TSphgellanicum_FD_89693 | JGI IMG/M metagenome (GOLD analysis project Ga0116227, IMG submission 89693) | Host-associated microbial communities from peat moss isolated from Minnesota, USA - S1T2_Fb - Sphagnum magellanicum MG | ecosystem: Host-associated > Plants > Peat moss > Unclassified... | reverse complement strand
TTTGATTTTTTTATTAAATTTTTATTAGTGTGTGGATTGTGGAGATTAGTTGTGTGGGGGGAAGAGGGGTTGGGGGGGTGGGTGGTGTGGGTGGAAACATGGGCAGTTTCATGACATGTGTGTACACCTACAAAATATGTTGCATTTAATTTTGGGTTTCATTTTTGGTGTTTGGGCTTGATATTTTGATTTTCACAAAATTAATGTTATCTAATATTATTTGAAATAATAATATTTAGAATATTAAATTCAAAGAATAATGGGTATATTTATGGTATATGCAATATAATAGAACCCGTTATTTTTTTGGACTGCACTAAGTTTGGGTTTGAGTTAATCAACCAAAAAATGTTTGAAATGAAAATTTAAAAAATGGTCTACCTCACATATGTTGTCATGTTCCATTTTTAAATGATTATTTGTCAAAATGTTAATTTACCACATATTTATGGTCATCGCCTTGAAAAACACCAATTTATTATATGATAATTATTAAAGTTTTCACATGGTTCATAAACTTATTCCAATCATATGGAATCACAATGTTTAGTATATACTACAATTTAGTAGATGCTACAAATTTCATAAAACCTAAAATCATTTCAATCCTTTCTTGAATATATTTGCATTTTTAATATGATGTTCAATGTATATTTTTTGGCACAAATATACTCTAACATCACATCATATGAAATTTTAAAATGTAGTTTCTTTGGCATTTGACTTTTTTGGGTTTTGACCTACCATAATATGCAAAACATGTTGTGAAAATCCTTAACAATAATGACATGGCTAAAGTTCAAACATGGGACCCCTATAAAACAATACAATGTGACAACAATCTTAGCGCCCCTTGTAGTGTGCTTTCACCCTTTAGTCAAATTAATTCCCTTTCATTTATAATATATATGGTTCCATTAGAACTACCCAATTTCAAGTTTAGACTCTTTTTCATGGGGTTGGGTTTAAGTATTCCCCTTCTTGCTCCAAATCAAATTGTGTGTTCTTCAACTCCAAGTTCTTCCCTTTTTCCAAGCACTAATCAATTCCAACCAAATAGCTCCCAAGATAATGAACCAACTTTCAAAAAGCTTAATCAGCCTTATGATAAATTGAAGGTTTTCCAAAACACTTGGGCTACACAATTTCCTTGGGTTCAATTTATTTTGGGACCATATGGTTTAATTTCTCAAGTTAAGTGCGTCAAGTGCAACCACGTTAAGGGAATCTTGTTAGTGATCCTTTTTTTTGAGTGAAAGTAACCATAAAATAAATCTCAATATAGAAAAACTTTGAAATATTCTTTAGTTTAATGATCAATATGAGGATGTTCTTTGATTTTAGTATAATAATAATATTTTTTATGTTTTTAATATGCATGTAAATAGATTTTTGAAAATGCATGTAGATGTAAACATGTGTCGCAAATTGGTTTCAAGTAGATGAAAATAGGACTTTAATTGAATTTTTGGTAACTTTAAGTTGATGGCACACTAAAATGTATTAATTACTTTAGACTTTTGCATAGTGAAGGTCATATTTTGCCAAATCTCTAACTTAAAAAAATAATTTAAAAGTAAGTTCTAACACATTTTACCTAGCTACTTTAAAACCTACTTATTGCATATTTTTCTTACACTAAAGTTTTTGAAACTTGATATGCAACTTACTATAAACTTAATGAAGTATGTGATGGTTTCATAATGATACTTGAAGAGGTTTTGAATTTACTTTTTTACATTTATATAAAAAAAAAAGGATTATGGTCTACTTTTATGGATTATGGTTTTTTTTTGGGCTTACTTTTTTATGTTTTCTCCTTATTATTTGTTTTACCATTGAGAGAAAAAAAAGCTCCTATCACCTAAGTTGGATACCCTCCAAGAACATTTTGGTTGACACAAATCAATTTTTGCCGCAATTGATTACAACAAGGATGCAACTCACAACAAAAATGAAAGGATTTATATTGGTAGAGGTCAATTTGCCTTCAACATTGTTCAATTTGGAAATCATGCAAGTTCTAAAAAGAAATTAGTTCAGTTTGCAAGTATATTTCATTCATTAAATCATGGTCAACCAATGACAAAGTTTGAAAACCTTAGGGACTTATATGTCTTGTGGAATGTGAAGAATAATAAGAAGAAACATTGGATTAATAGTACCGAATGGGGAATGGTAAAATGCATGCACGAGATTGTCTTGAAAAAGACAATTTCTATTTGCAAGAATCTATTTTCTTTACTTTGAGTGCAAATGAAATGATGACCATCGATAATCAACAATGGATCAATGTGCATGTTTATGTGATGAAGAATTAGCTTCACATATCAATCTTATGTACCTTTGAGCATGTCAAGATAGATGCAATAGTTGAAAACATCATTGGCAATAATATTTTGCAGATAATGATCAAGTTCAGTGGTCTAATTGGGGAGCAACTTGCATCTTGGTGGGTTTGTTTCAATTGTCATAAAGATTCCATGTTTCAAGGCCTTTGCACATGCATCATTACTCAAATAAAGGATAACACAATTCTTTATTTCATCAACATTGCATGACACATTGAAGGAAGTTGATAGTTGGTTTTTTGTTGAAGTTGCTTTTGGTGTCTTCATTAAAGTGATGTTATAAACCCAATATTCCTTCTTTATTCACAACCCCCAAAAATACATTGAGTTTTTTAAGCTTGTAAAAACCTTGACTACTAAAGGTTAAAAGTTTCCTAAGAACATGAAAACATGTTGGATCAACATATCAAACCTTCTAAAATGGGTAATATTAGAGTACATGGCATATTCACAATCAGGGTACCATTTTTTGACCACAAGACTCAAGGGCTTTGTTTTTGCTATCTTCCAAATATAAAATCTAAATGAAATATATTTAAGTGAGAGATATTGGATAATTTAAATTATAACAATTTTCATGGTGGTGGTGATTTTTCACATGTGTATGTAATTATGCATAAATATTTTGTTAAAAATCCAAAAATGTAAAAAATGAGTACATAAGCTTTTATATATAACTTAATATGTTTTCTTGCATGAAAATTTCTTGCACATTTTGTCGATGCTTGGGGCCACAAATTCTAAGCTTAGTGAATACAAAAAACCAACCAAATAGAAAAAAAGGGAATCATTTTCCTTGTTGCCCTTTTAGAATGAATTTTGTAGCTTTTAAGATTTTTATATTATATATTATTTAAATCAAATGCATTATATGAACATTGCCAAACATAGATGTATGCATTACTTAGCCATGAAATGTTTTTCAAGTCAATTGAATTTTTTAATACATTCATTTTGATTTCTTTAAAATGAAAATTGCAATTAAGACAAAGATTCAAATTACTCAAAAGGACTCAAAAGGACATTTATATTATATCCAATTTATTTATATATATTTTAATATATTAACATGATATCATTTCTACTTATAACCATATACCAATCCCCTATAATCATGAAATAATAAATGTAATAAAAGTTCAAAATAATCCTTTGCAGTCCCTTTTTCATTAGACTATCTTTTTTGGTACCATGATTATGAATATGCCTTGCAAGTCCTTCATTTTGAAGATGCATTTGGATTTAGCAAAAAAAAGGTTTTCCAAAACAAATTGATTTTGCTTAATGATCTTAAGTTCATTCTTGTTTTGCCTTGCCTTTTGCCAATGTTAAATGTCATGCACACATTGATCAAGTTTGCACAATGTTGAAATGTGTTCATTATTGAATTCATGGATGTTGTCAAGCTTGCGAAGGCTGAGTTTTTTTATTTGTACACTAATCCATATTCTTCTTTTGAAGAACTTGTGTTCGATGCCTTCAATTCTTTGATCAACCACTCAAGTGAGTAGTTGCCTCTAGCATGGTGGTCTAAGTATGCACATCCACAAATAGGTTCTTGGCTTGGTGGTCAAACATTTGTTGTGCATATTTGGTTTGATGATGGATTCTACCATGCAATTCACCAAGTTAATGCAATCACAATGGTAATCAGGGTTTGACAAACTTACACAAATGCAACCCAAACTTTCATTTCAAAACTACAATAGATATTCCCAATGCATGAGATTATGAGTGCAATTTGAATGGTTTATCCCTAATAATCATTGAACAAAAAGATATTTATTGTGACATTTTAAGTTGATTTGGTAATGATCAACATTTCATTTTATGTTACAAAGAAAACCAAAGTTGGAGTCTTTGTTTTTCCACTTTTTGACTCCTTGTTGCTTGACACACAATCTTCATTTTCTTGTGTAACCATGTTTCACAATCCAAAGCTAGTAATGGTAGAAAAATTTAAAAGAACCATGTTTATAATTTGTGGATGAAGGTCAATGACTCCCCCATTTTGTCACAATAGTTGAGTGAATACATCAAACTTGTTGAAATAATTATATTTCATGTCTTGGGTTTAGTGGAGGATGAGAGAACATTTAGCAATTTGACCTTCATGAAAAGTAGGTTGCAAAATTGTCTAACTACACATCTTGATATTTGTGTTTGGATATTCAACCCAAAACATTCAACCTCTCTACATTTCCATATGAGGATGTTGTTATAGGTCAAAAAGATCATATGGTGAGGTACCAAGTAGATTGGTAGAGCTCTAGTGTTACAAGGCAAATTTATTTAACATTTCTTTTGTTTTTGAGGCATCAAGTTTTATTAGTTTCAAATTGCAACACATTTAATGTGTCTTGAAATGCAATAAAGTTGCTCATTTGAAGCATCTTATTTTGATTTTGTTTTGTTTTTGTTGCATTGTTTATAGTTGCAAGCATATGTGTTGATTTTTTTTTCATTTGGTAGTCATGCACATGTAATTGGTTGTACATTATATGCTAGGAAAGCAAGTTGTGTGTGTTCTTTTAGGTGTTGGGGTTGGACGTTTAAAAGTTGGGTTGTTTGTTGGGTTTTTTTCTAATGTGTTGCAGGTGCAAAACTTTCTTGTTGCATGGGAAAGACCTTTATGGTCAATGTTCAATTCCCTTGGGAAAGATTTTCTTTAAATTAAGTTTTGAAACATTTGGCATGAGCAATTTAAATCTATAATATGTATGGGTAATGAGTATTAGGTAGGCATTGAGAATTTGGGTATGCTAAGTGCTCTTAACTACTTGTGTGTCACCAAAATATAGATGTTAAAAGCATGGTCATCACCAAAATACAAATGGTCACAATAACAAGATTGCCAGAATACAAATGGTCATAATACCAAGATTGCCAAAAATGCCTATGTTCAAAATTCAATGATTGCCAAAAGACATATACATCAATCATTCACAATGGCCAAACTGTATCATACCTTGTGAAAACCATACCTAAACATTGACCCCAAAAAAAGAAGTAAATGCATGTAATTTTGCACTAGAGGAGATTTTTGTATCCTAAACTTTACTCTATAATTTACATGCAAGTAGACTTCTGGCCTCAACACTTTCTGGAAGAAAAAAACCCTGCCTAGTGCCCTAGGAAAAACCAGATTCTGTTATAGCGTACCCATGGTCACAATCTGGACCTAACCTTCCAAACTATATATTGAGACCTAATCTGGATTCAGGACAACAAGAATGCCCATTTTGTTTGGTTTGAATCTCATTTCAATCTTGGCCATTGGAACAAAGGATAGATGTTTTTTCTTTAACCAGATTGACAAGATCCATCATAATCTGTTCAAATAAAGGGTAAAGCCAAAGTCTAACCAAGGATTTTGTCCTTACTTAATCAAGGATTGGGTTAGTGGGCAGTTAGTTTGAATGCCAATCTATTTGTGTTCGTTTATGTTAAGTAACCTGGCTTGAGGTCAAGTATTTGGACGTGTGAATACCCAATGTTGATGGGTTATGGCTACATATTTGACATGCCAAGGATCCTTTTCTTTAAAATAGTGTACATTCTATAATTGTGTGTAGTATTTCACAAATATTGCACCTGGTCAACTTCACTCTTTTCATATTGTTTTTTCTTAAACATCATTGATTTTTCGATTTTTCGTAGTTGTCTTAAAAAAAAATTGGTCTTTCAAACTCATTTTCGACACTGTAGTTGTTTTCTTAATTCAATCCATAGGTTTAATTGTTTTGCACTATTGTTAAGTTCACTTAGTGGAAACAATTTAAGATTGAACAATGACATGAATTTTGTGTGCAATGCAATGGTTTGGAATGGTGTAGAGCATATATGTCATGACAATGATATAAAGCCCACTTCTAAAATGATGTAATACTTCCAATATAGGGAAGAGGTTCTTTGTCAATTTGGTTGGTGTCCAAAAACATTTTTTTTCATTACATTTTATGTTTGATGATGGATTCAATTGCTTCACATAATAAAGGTCAATATTGACGACCAAAACTTTGGATGGGAAAATGTACAAAGATGACAACAATTAATTATGTTTTTAAAGGGGGGCCAAATGTTGACATAAATCCATATGTTCTATTATATTTTCAATCTTGGTTGCACATGGAATATGCATAAAGAAAATTTCCAAAAAAAAATGTAGGTGAAGTTTGTGGGCCGATTGACAAACAATATCCCCAATAGAGATGAAAACATGTTACACTAGTCTATATACATACACCAAGATGTATGGTGGGGCTCCAAAAATCAATGTGAAAGTGAAAACGGTACTTGTGGGCAATATTGACAATTGAAAATTTTATGAGCATGCCTTCAAGAGGATGCTCTAAAATTATTCACAAATTTTGATAATGTGTTTTGGCCATATCAACATCAATGTACATGGACAAAATGTTGAAGTGTGCATGACCAGCCACATGCCATGTATGGGCTCATCTGACACTAAAACTACAAGTTTCTACATTTCATGGAACAACTCAATCACCATGATTTTTTTGTGTGTCAAAGGGCATGTATAATAGAATGACTATCCTAGCACTTGACCTAATATTTTTTTGAGTATTTTTGTTTGGAACCATGACAAGTACCAGATGGGTATGGGTACACTAAGGCCCACTTTACACTGGGAGTTAGGGCCAAAAAATCTTGGGGCCAACTTTGAGCATTTTTGGTTTGTAAATTGGCTCCAAGTTATTAATAAATGCTAGAACATTGACGTCAGGATATTAATATAAATGCTGGAGCATTGGCCCCAAGGGTTGTAAATTGGCCTCCCAAATTTGACGGTATCCTTTTTTCAGCCTTGGGGCCAATACCAGGCCATAAAGTTCCGCATTTATCAGTACTTGGGGCAGATTGAAAAGTTTTTTTCTACTTCAGCCTTGACTCCTAGTGTAAAGCTCTTGGTGCTGATTTCAACTTTTGCACCAATAGGAATGCTGGATTTGGGTTGAACATTAGCCCTGACTCCTAGTGTAAAGGAGGCCCTAAATAGTGACTGGGAATGTCGTTGGAATGCACCAAAGGACTACGTCAAATGAAAGGCTGCCAATAAATCCATAAACTCTAAACCCTAAACCATTTGGCTGTGGTGTCTATCTATCCATTTGCATTGTTACTTAACATTTTGAACATGTTAAACAGACAATCTATTGATACACTTAATTCTGAAGTCATGATCTTCCTCTCTTGTACAAAATAAATGAAAATTGTAATGAGCAAAGGTTCTGCAAAACATGCAAGTCGCCAATGTAATAAGTTGTGAAGGCTTTTAGTAAATGCTTAGATGAAGCTTGCAAGTTGCAAATTGCCATAGTTGACTAGGAAAAAAATAAAAATAAAAATAAAAAAAAGAAAAGAAATTGTGAGTCCTCTCCAAACTGTCATAATAATAACTACCTTCCTGCCACAGCTGCCCTCTTTCCAACCTCCATTCTGAATGTACATGTATGTCACTTTTATTCTGACACCTTATGAATTACAGTTTACTCCCCCTGGACTGGGTGGTGGCTGAGTTGATGAGTTGAGTGTAGAAAATAATAATGTCCTTGACTATTTTGTCCCCAATAGTAATTGTGGGTTGAATTTGTATGCCTGTGTCAACAATAGCTTAATGGGTGGTTCTGAAACTGTGCCAGACAAGAAACTGTACCACAATAACAAAAACAAGCAACAGATTCAAAACAGAAAAGACCTCCTCTGATTTCTCTACTCTATCTAGAGAGTACCTTGCAGAGAGTAAAATCTCAATGGGCTTTTCAAAAAACATGGAGCTTCAATACTTTGGGCATTCCATTTTCATAAAGCTCCATGTCATTTTCTAAAAATTTCCATTGATACCTGGCAGGTACCACAGGGAAACAAATAAAAAACAAAATGTGAGGTTGCTCTTTCCTCTCAGTAAAGAACAAAGGTGAGGGCATTACCAAAATCGGGCAGCACTCTACTGCCATCTAACACAGGCCTTTATTTTGATAATGCCCTTGCCGTTGCGTTTTACCTTACACCAAAAGAAAGCAACCCTACTAGGGTAGACCGGCCAGTGACCAAACACTTAAGCACTCAGAGCAGACCAGATCCAAGGGGAGGGCTCTGTTGTTTGTGGTGTCCAAACAAAACTTCAACCCTCCTCTTGGTGCATCTCACACTAACAATCATCGAAAATGGATTAGAAATGAGAAAGTTATGGCCCCCCAAAGTAAAAGGGGGTCAAGAACTAAAAAAACAGACCACCAAACACTACAAAGGCTGGTTCTTGAACACTCAAAAAAATTCCTTGTATGTTGCTCTATTGCTATTAAAGTTCAAAGATGATTTGTAAAACTTCAATTGGTGCTCCTATAGCACTTCAAATCATTTAAGATGAATAATAAAAAAGAAAGTTATGAGGTTTGAAAGCGGGAGGGGTCCAAAGAGAAACAAAATGAAAAAAAACATGTTTTGTAAGTTGAAAAGCTTTTTTTTTTCCTTGTTATTTTTCATTAATCCCTTTGCAATTCGAAGATGATTTGTAGAGCTTGAGGTAGTGCTCCCATAACATTTTAAATCATTCAAAATGAAGCACATATGATGAAGATACAAATAAATGTTCAATCATAGGCAAGCGATTAATGATGAGTTGGTTTACCCTAATGGTGAATAGTCAAGCCATGCTTATTCAAAACACTTAATTGGCAAATTTTGTGTTTTCTTTGGCATAATGTGTTTATTTCCCCTGATTTTTATAGGATATGATCTATTTAGATTCCACGTTAGATTAGTTACATACTTAATAATTTATAAAAAATAGGACACAAAAAAACACCTATTTATTCATGGATTTTAGTGAATTAGTAGTGTTTAATTAAGGTGAACATATGAAATGCAAAGTTTACTTTTAAGATGGGTGACCTTCCAAAACAATAACATGGTCCTTATGGTATAATGAAAGGCTTTGGATCACTTCAATTCTTTCAAATTATATATTCATCGAACACCCAACTATTCCAATGAAAGAAATGAACTCGTGGATATGGCATGGGCTAATATTTGGTAAATGTACACCTTAGGGTTTGATGTTTGGCCAAGGTTATTCTTTCCTTCAAAAAGCCTACACTAAATTCCCATTTCTTATTGGGATTGGGATCTAATTCAATTTTGCAAATTTTTAGTCTTTATTTACTTGGGGGTCTATTAATGTGTGACACAGTGAAATAGGAGGAGACATGAATATTGTTATATGGATGAGTTCATGAACTAAGAAAAATGTTTTGGACCAAAAACTAAGTAAGCTTGTAAACCACAAGCAGGAGGACCAAAACTATGTTTGTTTATTATATAATTATGGAAATTTATGTTTTTGTTTGCACAAATATCCTTTCATCTTTTTATTTTCTATGTATGATTATTATGTCACATTATTTTCCTATCATGGATCCACACATTCATAAACTATGTCAAAACTTTTGAAAACTAAACTTTCAATACTTTTGACAATTCTATTTCATAAAACTTTGCACTCATATAACAACTTGTTTTATTTAATCGAAGGTGTTTCCAAAGTCCCAAACACGCACTTATATACTAACTAAAATGAAAATAAACAAACAAATTTTTTGAAGTCGTACACATCACATTGCGCACCATGTGATTCAACATGCATATTAATTTGTAACATGACTTATTTTGTGAGTCACCATTTTTGAGTCATGCACATTAATTTATGCAAAGACTCTCTCAATAAGTCACATCGTTGATTCGTGTAGATTCATTTATGCAAAGACTTTTTTACTAGGTCATCATTGAATCATGCACATTAATTTATGCAAAGATTTTTTTAATAGGTCATCATAATTTAATCATGCATATTAATTTGTGCAAAGACTTCTCTTATGAATTATCATGTGTGAGTTATGCACATTAGTTGAAAGTATGACTAATTGATGACGATTCACCAAGTCATTATTAAATTATAAATTCAACCACCAAATAAATTACCAAACTTAACCCCTAGGTACTTCCATATAAGTAATAAACTATTTACATCAAATTATAAACCCTACACTAAAAGAAATATCATACAAACTCTTATTTTACTTCCAAAATGCATAAAGACATGTTTACAAGATTACCCAATTTCTTTTATTCTTCACGTCCGGTATTAGTTTCTATACATTGACCTATCCCTAACAAATGAACTTCATGCTTCAATAGACAATGCCAAAAAATAACAATAATGGCATTTCTTGTGTGCACACACACATGCTTATACACATATATTTTGTGCTAAAAGGTTCAAATAAAGATAGATGAACCTTCTTTCATTCCCTTTTAAGATAACCTATACTAAGGTCTCAAAGGTTAATCCTAAATTAATTCATCCCAAACATGTGACTTGGTTACATAAACCTTGACCATTGAAAATCACAAAATAACATTAACTATGCAACTAGGTGCCTATCCCTATACATTTGATAGCTTTGCAAAATATATATTAACATGCCACCTTGTATAAATAACACATGAATGATTGGGATTTTGCCACCATGCACAATGTAACAATTTAAGGTTTAAATGAATGGATAAAGGCATACAAGAATTGCATTGAATCAAGTACAAAATCACATAGACAATTGTCAATATATATGCACAAACATTTCAAATTGCAATGCACTCAATTGAAAACTTGAGATATATAATGTAACTGAATCATGATTCAATCAATACTTCACATCATTTTTAAAAGATGAATTGAACATCAATGATATTCGAACTCCAACTCAAATTTCGTTTCGTGAAAAACCCACAATCATCTATGAGCTTTCATTCTCTTCCATCAAAACATCGTCCTATGTGGTGATAACTCACGTATGAATGAATTAGATTTTGAATCCACATCATACTTGCTTGAGAGCAACAAATTTATTCATATACATTACAATAACTATCAAAACCAATATCTTACCATTCCCTTGAGTATCATAAAATCAACAAAGCTAATAACATTCATTCGATATAAAATGTAACAATTATATTTATACACCAAAGAATGATGAAAATTTGTTCACCAAGCTCCATCACCAAATGACTACTTGAGTTAACATTGTGATTATGAACATGTATTAACATCCAAGGTTGAAGTGATTACAATCATCTTTTTTCTTTTAAGGTATACACTATATAATTGATTCAAAAATTCAATCTCCCAAAAATAATAATTGAGGATGTTGTTTGATAGAGTTCACAAGAATGTCCATATGAAGAACTTTGTCCACACCATGCATATTAATGTAGTAGACCCACCATAATTCTATAATCAAGGTTCAAGGTAAAAGCTTGACAAGATTTTTAAAAATAAACACTTGGTAACCAACTTGACTAAACGCATAAAATAACATGTGTTAAGGCTCATAATGAGTAAAAGGCAAAACATAGTTTCCCTAGTGATTTTTTTTCCAATTCTATCAAGTTCCATAGATGGTTTTTTACAACTACATTGCCATGGTAGCCATGCATACTTTTAGTGCGATTCAAGTTTTTTGTTGCTTAATTGCAAACTATCCAATACAAAATTGGGGTACAAATATGTTTTCTTTTTAAAAGAATTTCAATTCGAAAGGCAATAACATTCATTTAAGAGTTGAAAATATGGCTACTAACATTGGCATCAAAGTAAAAATACAAGCCACAACATTCATGAGAGTTGAATGAATGGAATTCCATGGCATTACATCAAAGGAAAAAAAAAAAAAAAAAAAAACAAAAAAAAAAAAACCAAAAAAAATAAGAAAATTAAAAAAAATGAAATCCAATGGATTAAAAAAAAAGAAAAAAAAAAAAAAAACAAGTTCAATAGTACAAATCCCTTTGGGGAACTGAACCCTATTCAATAAAGACCATACCCTTTATAGCAATGGATGGACATGGCAACACAAAACATAAACAAACAATTGAATCAAAACAAAACTTGAACAAAAATTGAATGAGAACGAGGAAAAAGGTTTAGAAATGGGTTTTGCTAGTTTGTTGAGGTTCTATGTTTCTATTCCATACACTAGTATAAAAGCTATAATTTATAACCAATTAGTTTGTAACTACGTGCACCTAGTTGTTGTTTGTGACTATATTAGATGTTCTTATTATTAAAAAGTTGCAATTATATAATTTCCAATATATATAATTATTTATGCAACATTTTGCAACTAATGGTGCGAGAAAACAACAACATGGATGATTTTTTGTGATTTTCATCAAAGTAGACCACTTTAGACCCTTTTAGTTGCATAGGTGACCACCTCATAGTTGTGTATGCAACAAATATGCAACTAGTGCACTCTATAGTAATATATAGTTAGGCCAAACTACCTAAATTCCTAACTAGGTTATGTTAAGCTATGTTAGGCTACCTACCTATCTATCTACCTAGGTTAACCTAGATTAGACCTAATATACCTAGGTTAGGCTATCTACATATGTATGTTGTGTACATAGGCTATGTTAAGCTACCTACCTATATAGGCTAAATTAATTACCTCCATATTATTTATGCTCTACCTACCTACCTAGGATAAGGTAGGCCACCACATACCTAGGCTAAGTTACTTACCTACCTATTTCTTATATTTTGACCTACCTAGGCTAAGGTAAGCTACGTACATACTTAAACTAAATCACCTACCTACTTACTTCATTAATATACCAACCTATGTACATCCTTACTTACATAACCTAAACAATGTTGTATGGGATATAGGAATATTGATAATTCTACTAGTAATTAATATCTCTTATATATAATTTTTTCCTAATTTTTTTAATACTTGGGATTAATTTATACCCTAGATATTTATACCCATTAGTTTTTGAGTTGTAATGCCCACTTGCAATTCACCATATTTTTATGCTATGAGTGTTATTAGACAAGTTGTATGAGTTGCAAGAGTTGTAACTCATTATATATATGGTGCAACTCAATTCAATTTATTACAACTCCATTACAACTATAACCATAACATCATATTAATGTTACTAATTTTCACCCATCCATTAGAATTTGACACCCAGCACTATGAAGATTTAATTTAATTTTTTTGAAGTATTGATTTCCATCGTCTATTATGATTGTTAATGACGGTTCAAAATTATAACACGTGGCACAATACAAATATATATACAAATATATATAGTTAGGTAGGTCTGTATATAACCATAAGTAGGTAGGTTAGTAGGTTTTAAGACACACATACTTACACTACATACTTACATACCTACCTACCTACATAGGTAGGTAGAAAAATAGGACCTATTTATTTACATAAGTAGGCAAGTAAATAGGAAAATACAATATTAGGTGAATTAAATAATAGTCATGTAAATTTTACTTTTTATTTTATGTTTTTCTTTTAGGGTTAAGCTTTTTTGAACTCATCTCAAAATGACACATGTATTTTAATGTGAAAACATAAGAAAATACACCTGATTTATATAGTTTGTGACATGGGATTCAAACAAAAAAAAAGGTTAAATCCTATAGTTGTTTTTTAGTTGCAAATTGAATTGAAACTATAAAAAGATTTTCCCACATATTTTGTTTTTATTGTTCACTATGTAATTCATAAAATTAAGTTGGTAATGATACAAGTTACACTTATTTATTCAAATTAATAGTGAATTATTTAATATAATTAATAATTTCATAATAATTAAATGTATTATGCATGGTTAATATTTAATGGTCAAATTATTGAAACAATATGTTTTTATAAAATATTACATATGAATTTTTATTTTTATTAAATTATAGATTATTACAAATAGTTGTAACATAATTTGTCATAATTTTAGCCTTAGGCTCGTGACCAAGGCAAGGACTTACAAAGGTGTGGGCTAAGAATGAAGCCCAAGAGTCACATTTCATGCTCTTGGGAATGTAAGAGAACGTGAGGGAATGAACCCCCACACTCCCAAATGAACTCTCACTTTGGGAGTTAGAGTCTTGATGAATTCTTAAATTTTCAGAGAGCAATTGCATGGGTCAAAACTCATTGGATTGAAGAGTTACTTATATCATTGGACATCATTTGGAACGCTCTTGGAATGTAAATGTTTAAAATGGGCTCACATGACCCATTTGGGTACTTAAAACATAAGTTATGGCCAAAAGAAAAGTCGAGAGTCAAAATGCCAATTTGACTCCTAGTCATTAAAAGTTAGGAATTGCCTTGATTTTCTTGCATGAAGGTATTGTGCCACATATCATTAGAAAGCTCTCGACAAGGGCTACAATTTTTCTTTCAACCTCATTTCAATCGAAGGTCTTCACAAGAAGTTATGAACCTCCAAAGTCGTAAAAAACCCAATTTTGAGAATTCGGGGACTCTTAACTTGGGAATCTTGGGACAAAATGACATTTGGGTGTAGGCCTCGTGGCAAGCACAAATAATACTATAAGGGGGGAAGGTGGTGGTTTCTCCCAAGTCCGGGCCGTGGTGAATCTTGTGAGTTCGTGTTTGCTTATGGTTTGTCCCTACACCAAAAGTGCTCCAACTATGCACTAACCAACTTGTTATTTGGTTTGCGCAGGTCCATGTGAATCATTGACTCACATGTCACTCGTTTTAGTCCCCATCCCAGAGCTCCAGCACGCCCCTCTACCCTTGAAGTGCTACAAGCCAAAGAACATGCCCCAATTTTTTATCCTTCCATTGTTTTCACATTTGGATTCACAGTTGAATCTATTAGGGAGCTTGGGGGTGCATCATAATTGAACATTAGTAGTTTAATAATGGCACATTAATGGCCCTACCAATTATATTAATGAAAATCATAGTAAAATTAGCTACAAATGTATCCCATAATGGGTAATGGAAATGTGGATACGTGGCATGATCGCATGTATGTACATTGTACATTAATTGCAACAAAGTTTTTGTGTTAGAGGCACATTTATAATAGTTCTAAAATAGTTGTCACATGTAATTACAGTTCTATTTCTCAAAAAATCAAATGTGGTTGTGAAGTGTGTACAAATCACCATACGTAATACCCCTTTTCAATTCACTTGCAACTATAATATAATTAACTAATTTTCTGATATGGTAATTTATTTATTAATTCCTCATATTTCCAAGGGGATAGTTACATAGTAATTATAATACTAATGGGGTAGTTACACAATAGTTGCATATGGATTGTTTCTTGAATTTTAAATATAAAGCAATGTGGTTTTGGCCAACACAATTTTTCATAGTGATCAACAAATTTGGAATGGGATTTCATGTTTTCAAATTCATTTCAATCCACCTTTGATAAAACACATAGAGCACCAATTTGTGCATCCCACTTATGGAAAATGTATTGCAGCCTATGAAATGAATTACCACATATTCAATGCCATTTGTTTGTGTCATTGTATTTTTTTTTGGGTGGTGAATTTTTTAACTTCAACAATGTCATTATGGACAGGATTTTCAAAATGTTTTTGACTATGATGATATCCCACTACATAAAAAGTCAATTATTGAAGGAACTACACTTTTTGATTTCATATCATGTGATGAGTTAGAATTATTTGCTAAAAAAAATACCTATAAGATTATACTAATAAAAACATAAATATATTCCAAAAGAACTAAAATGATTTAATACATTTTATGAAAATTGAAGATCTATTGAACCATGTGATTCCATGAAGTTTGAAGTGTTTATGAACCATGTGAAGAATTTGAAATTTTTCATATCCAAAAAAAGTTTTTTTCAAGAAAAATAATAAGTGAGGTAAATTTAAATTTTGACAAACAACGACATTCACATGGAAGGTGACAAGCATGGAAGACATTAAACACCCCTTCACAAGCATTGTCCAATGCAAAAAATGGTTGACAATGCTCAACTACTTCGTTTTTACTATTGCAAGATTTGGCATGTTTTGACCTTACACATATGTTAAATAAAAAAAAGATTATTCCTTTCTAGTGTTTAAATTTATGCTATTGGTTGGTATTTTTTTCTTTCATGAAAAAGGTGCTACTTTCAAATTTGGCTTGGTACAACATAACATGCAAAACAAATTAAATTTTTTTTTTTGTGCAAAACATGCAAAACGTAAAAATTGCCTAGTGTGGTTTGGTGCAAAACCACACAAGGTGCAGAAGGACAAGCCTAAAAGTGCATAAAACAAAGTTCATTTAGTGTTTTGTGACAAGCATAATTGGGGTGGCTTTCTTTTTAAATCCATTACAAATGTTTCTTTTGATTATTAATGAAAGATTGATGTTAGTGTAATTTGAAATGAGAAACTAGCCTTGTTATACCTATGCATACCATAAATATGCCATGGATCTTTAAATTTATATTTATATTTATTCAAAAAAAATTTATAACATTATTTTTGTAATAATCAAAATTATAAGGCCAAATACCAAATTTGATACTAACAATTAAATGCAATTCATTTTTGGAGCAATTTTATCATACATATTATAATTTAGACCCAAATGCGGCCAAAGGGGTCCCACATAGTGTGCTATCATCCTCAAATATGTGACCCAACCCATATTCAAATGATTACTTGTGTTTAGGAAATTGTTGAAGTGATTGATATCATATTTTTCCATCTAGGGCCCACAACGTTTTATAAAAATACCTTGACACACATGATATTAACAATGAAATCATGTATGAAGATGTATCAATTTTTAACAACCTTTGATGAGCTTTGCAAAAATTCAAGCAAGGGTACGATGCAAGTAAGATATAAGAAGGCTTCAATTTACAACGTGCCCTTGCTAGTAGCATTGGCCACCTACTCATTCAAACATAAAAATCATTTTTGGCTCTAATATTCAAACAAGATCTCTTTAAAGGGCGCAAGTATGATTGGGTGGTATCACAACAAACTTCCTTGTAAAACTTTTTTTTTCTTTATTTTAATTGCCTTGGACCATGTGGCTCTTGTCTTCCCCACCAATGCACACCCTTATGAAAAATCATAAACATTTAGACAACTATACTATGTATTGGTAGTTTTTTTAAAAAATTATTTTTTGAACCCATTCCTAATTTTTTAATCTTCAAGTGTCAAGTTGCACATACACAAAGGTTTTTTTCATGTTTATCCACTACAAACCAAAGGGTATGGCCCCGAGTGATCATTATAAAATAAAATAAAATGGGACAATTATACAATTGTATTCCTAACATTTGCGGCCCTCAAAAATCTTGTTCAAAACATTTAAAAATTGGTAATTAGATTGTGACTACCCCAATCAAATACCTACTGAAGAATTCAAATAGAGAAACATTTGAAATATTATTCATTCAATTAAAATTCAAGAAGAAAAACCCAAAAATTACATTCCTTTTGTGTTCACAAGCAAAGGAACCTTTTGTGTTGTTGCAACCTTAACATGGGTGCATGACCAACTTTTAGGAAGGACAACAAAATGTCCTCCTCATGGTGAAGGAAGTTGCATGTTTTTAAGTGGACATGAGCTATGACCAAAAGCTAAATGCTCATGACAATGGAAGCATGTTAAAAACAAACTAAAGTAGGAAAAAACACCTAAACATATTGTGTGAGTCAAAGGGACTTTGGGGATTCTAGATATAAAGTCCCACTTTTAGAGTTGGGAGTCTTAGAGTGTTGTGAATTTTTGGGACAAAAATGAAGGTGGTAAAACATGTTCAAATTTAAAGTTTTTTATACGATTAAAAATCTCTTTAAGTGTAGATATCGAAAAGTGAAGTTGCATTCTTCATTTGGAACTATTAGGTAGGAGTTATGGCCAAAAGTAAGGTCAAAAAAAGTGAAAAATAGGGTTCAAATGACCTCAAATTGAAATGTGAAATGCAACATTGGAAAGGTCTTGATGAGAGCTACAATGTAATGAATGCAGGATGTTAAATTTTTTTAAAAAAAAGTTATGAAGCTTCAAAGTTTAGAAATGCTACTTGTCCTAGTTTTGGGAGTCCATTTTGGGACTTTTGAGAATTTTGGCCATTTCAATGTAGCCTTTCTAACTAATTATAAAGTATACTATAAAGGAGGAAGTGGTAGTTCCTCCCAAGTTTAGGCCATGTGATTTTGTGTGAGTTTGTATCCAAATTTGGTTCCAAATGCACAAACCACCTTTTTTTTTTTGTTAGTGCATTTTCACATGTCCATGAATTCAATTGAAAGCTTGTATTAATCCTATCCCAAAGCTTTCACGTGCCCCTTTAACCTCCAAGTGCAAAAAACTAAAAAACATGCCCAAGGTTTTCAAGTCTCATGTAGCACATTATATTGGAAAGTTTACCCTAATACCTTATGGCAAGCCTTTAAGGGGACATCACATATCACATTTTTAGAATGCTTTCCTTATGCATTCATTGTCCACATTAAAATTCAAATATTTTCTATTTAATTAAATTTTAAAACACTACAATACTTGAGGATCATATTCATATAAAAAATTGAATGAAAAGTTTTTCTTAAGTGTATCTTTTATTGTCTTAAATTTTGATGGGTCTACTAAATTGAAGGTCTAACATTCTTGTCATACCACCCAATCCTGCTTGCCCCTTAGAAGGCATGTGAACATCAAAACTCATCTAGTTTTAACATTGCGTATAAACTTGTCAACTAAATGCTAAAGGAATATCACAATTTAAATATATCCAAATTTGATGTTTTGAATTAAATGGGAATAATAACAAATTATATATTGAAGCATGGACTTAATCTTGGAAACCAATGATAGTTTGAACATGGTTTGGAATTAAAGATTCACATGGGCATCATAATTGATCAAAAAACTTAGAAAGTAAAATAAGTTATACAAATTATGAATATGCATTTGACTCATAATTGTGTATTTGTTAAATGTACACATCAATAATTTTATAAAGGTTGCTTTAAAATCCTTATTTGACAATGGTATACCATTTTTCATTGATTTAAAAACTCCACTTTAATTTGATACAATGATAAAAACAACATTTAACCCAACTATGTGGACCTTCAATAGAAGAGCATTTAATAACCTAAAAAATCATGATCATCAACATATCATCACATAATGTACTAAAAAATATGTTAGTATCATTTGATATGAACTTTGTGACTTCAAGACAAATAAAAACATATAATGAAAAAAATGTTCTTTATGATTATTTCTTTATAAAAAAAATCTTTGTGGGAAAAACTAGTATTTTATAATCTTGTTTTACAATTGTAATGTTGCAACAAAATTATCGCAAACCAAATATGTACTTCAACTGAGTTCCCCCACATCGTTCCTTTGCAATTATATTTTTTTGTAAGTGTAAGTGATGGCATTGTGGTCATCTTGCAATTCCTAACATTGCTACATGCTTCATTAGAGACATGTTTCAAATGTTCTTCACCCCTTTGCCATATTGCATACACTTTTATCATGGTCTTGTTTTATATTGTTAATAAATCCACAATCATTAATGATAGTAGAAACATAATATCCTCATTTCTTTTGCAAACCATAATTTTCCATGGCAATGGAAAGTGCAATACCCACATCTGGTATAACTTTTAAGTATTTGTTGAAAATAGATCACAATACCCTTTGCATATGCATATTCCATTTTCACTTTGTGTGCTATCTATTCAAATAATGTGCAATAGTTTGATTATAGTTTACAAGTGGTGTATTTTATAACAATGAACATGAAAGCAAAATTTCATGAGTCATGTCTTGGTTTTACATGTAGGCCTATGGCATGTGAGCAAGGGTATTCAAATTTGGAGGGTCTAAGCCCATTGCTAAATGAAAAGGACAACCTCAATTCCTCAAATGAAAAACTCTTTCCTATCCTCTTGTATCCAAATAGTCTTACATTTAAAGGCATCCAAGCCTTCTCATCCACAAGTGTTGGTATAGACAGCGAGACCTTTCACACTTAAGAATCTCAATTGGTAGAAGCTTTATCAACTTTAGATTGCATAAACCATGTAAGACATATGTGTTTTACACAAAATGAAATGGCCATACAAAATTTTACACTTCCACTTACATGTCCAAAGTGTAAACTCAAACTTTAGAAGGCATTGTCTTCTAACCTTTGTCATGTTCCAGAATCATGGTAGATTCACCACACAATAAACAAAAAACAATGTGGGCATCTCGTTGAGCACTCTCCAAGCTAAGTGCATGTGGCCTGCAAGTGGCATACAGTTGGACGAGGCTGGAGCACACAAAGAGTTTTATAATAACTTGAAGAACTAATGATTTTATCACACCCGATTCTAAGCCCAAATACTCCAGACAGTCCAGAGAATATGCTATAAACTGGCATATCACCCACCCACTTTGTTAAATGTGCATCCAGAAGCTCAACCTTATTTCTCTTGTCGTTTTTCATGCTCATCTTCATCTTTTCATTGCTATTTGTAGCAGTTGGCCATATTTCTGACAAGGCATTAACAGAGGCAACCAGTGTTGAGAAGCCCAAACCTTAGAAAACATAATCTAGCCTACTTCATGGAACCCACAAGTTCCAGATCATCTAGAATCAATGCAATCCCAGACTCCATGAGACATATTTCTTCATTTTGTTTTCTTCTGCCTCCGCTCAGTGATGATATGATAGAGTCTATAGATACATGATCTGAGTCCCCCAGGTCTACCTACTTGCACAATCTTCGTGTTGATTTCTCCTGTGCCCTCTATCTCAAAATTATTTATTAGGCTCATGCACAATTGATGCAAAAGCAAACATGTGGCTGGCTGGCTCATTGGGTAATGTCTCTAGTCTCTCACTTATGGCAAGTTCGAACCAGCAATAGTTAAAAGAGGAAATGTTCCATGAAAGTTCATCAAACATTAACTCACAATTCACATTCCTCACAATTTGAACCCTGATACTTGAAAACTTTTCCTAACGACTGGGGTATTAGGGACCAAATGAACTTGCCCTCAACTTTTGAACCCTAATATCCAAATCTTCAATCAGTATTTAGAGGGCCATTATGCCATGAACAGCTTGTTCCAACATCCTGGAAAGGATTTTTCAAGAACAAACTCAAGTACTTTACCCTAGGGTCAGTTTCACAAATTTTCATGAAAATATGAAGCTAAGGAGTTGAAAACCATCAAAATTATTGCAACCTACAATCTGAATAATTTCACTCCTCATATGAGGATGAGGATATCATAGTAGATCATGAAATACATACATGCACACACACACACACACACACATATATATAAGCGAATTATTTTCTGAAAAGAATAATTGTTCATTTTGACCATGTGGCAACTGACCCTAGGCTATGGTAGTCTTGAATTTCCAAAGAGGACATCAAAAGTGCAAATAAACCTCAAACAGCGGACCCTTCAAGCTTTTACAGTACCTTCCAAGTTTCCCCAGGCTACGAAGGGCAGCAACAGCAGCATGTGCAAACTGAATAGCCAGTTTGTACAGGTGTGGCCAAGCAATTATGAAGCTGTCCCCAAAGGTGTTGGTTGTTGAGTGCAGTTATGGAGCCATCTGTCTACTTTGGAGTTTAGGGCAAAAGTTTTATGGATTCTACTGTCGGTACAATCTGTTATTACAATCTGTTTTTTCTTGTCCAGCCCACATGTCCATAACATTTGTTCCGTATTTGGAAAATCCCTTTATAATCCTTTTCCAAAAAAAGGCTTTTGAAACATTTGTAGTATTGTCTAATCCTCATGCTAACTTTCTATAAATTAAATTACAACGTGTTGAATCAACACTGCTGATAAGATGTTTAGCTGAGACGAAGGTATGTATACTTGGCTGATACCCTCAAGTGGTGATCTCTATTTTCTTCTCTGAAACAGGAGACCCTTTACAGACTTCATTTGCTACTGCAGCACAGGGAAATTCTTCAGAGATTGATGGAACCCAATGACAACATATACCTGCTGTTTCTGAGCTGGCTTCACAGGTGGACCATCATTTCCAAACCCTAAATTCCAAGATGATGAACCATGATGGATCACAGTAATCAGGACAAACCTTAAGTGACAAAATAGCAGTCACCCATATGCAAAAAGCAATGCACCTGTAAACTTAAATATAATCCCAAAACTAAGATAAACTGCAAACTTCAAACAAACTTATTTAGTAAGCAAGTTAACTCTTGAAGAAACCTTGCAAAGTGGTCTGCAGGAAAACAGCTGCAGAGTGACAATGAATTCTCAAACTTGGAAGTCCAGGAGCAGACGTGAAAAGGATGTCCTCTGGTTAATCATCAACCTTCAGCAAAACAAACTGTGTACAGGGGAAAGAAACAATTGTCTTCAAATGGTGAAGAGCTACAAAAGATCAATCTTAAAAGAACTGCTTGACATGTTGGACAGATATAGCAAACAATCTGTCTTATAAACCTATAATACTGCTGAAGACAGGAGGAACATTTAAAAGGCAAGCATGTTATTAGCATCATTTGATGACGATAACTGATACCCACCACTTTTAGGGCAAGCAGACATAAATCTATGAGAAATTGCAGAGGGAAAAACTCCACAACAACACCTTTTGTAAGTAACACAGACAATGAATGAGGGTCATATAAACCTTATGAGTGTGTCAAGCTCGCCTTGTGTTGCATTTTTAAGGCAAGCAAAACAAGTTCAATCCAAACCCTAAAACCTACAGAAAAGGGACCTTGAAACAAAAAATCATCTACGATGGAGGAGAGATACTGTAAGTATGCTACTGAGGAATTCAGGGATCCTTTTTTGAAGTTGGAAAGATAGAAAGACAATATGGGATGATTTTTCTGCTGAAGCTTGTCAGTCAGTTGACATGAGCCTTGTCCAATTCCACTCCAAATTTGTCCATAGCTGAGGAAGTGGGAAGTCCCAGGATCACAGTGGCACTTTTCCTGTCTTTCCCAGACGAGATGAAGAGAACCACTCCCTGATCAGGTAAGCTGGCTGGGCTCATGGCTACAGCTGGTCCCCACCCAAAATCAGCTTCGTGGAATGGGAGTCTTAACCAGCTGGTAACAACAAACGAAGCCACAAGAGCTGGCCTTGCGCGAGTTGCTTCAAAGTGGTCAATTGCAGATCTCACATACTTGTCAGTGACGAAGGCAATGGCATCCTGTACCAGTTTCACTGCGAATGACAAGGGCTTCTCACAGAGCTCCCCAACTGTGGTGGTGGCAAAAGTGAGCACAATACCATTGCCCATGAAGTGCTCAGGAAGAGGAGGAGACAACTTCTTGCGTATATCTACACTGAAGAAAACCCTTGTTTTCTGTGCAGGGGTTAGGTTTAGAGAGTTCATGCGCACTCGCCATGTGAATGCAGTGAGAGCCTCAAAAGTAGTAACCTTGCTCACCCCCTCTCCCTCATCCAAGATGCTCTTCTTCAAAGCATCCATGTCTCTGGGGTTCACCTCGAAGGAACCATGTACTGGGTTGATGCTCAAGAAAGAGTCATTCGTCGTGGACAGATCCTCCAGATCGTAAAACTCCTCATGAGAGAATTCTGGCTGGAGTGGTGACCGAGGCTTCAACATAGATCGATCAATGCTGAACGAGTGCGTAATCTCCAGCCCCCGTGCAAGTTTCCCCCATGAGCAAATGAATTCATGTGCGGCTAGCCCGTCCAGTGTACAGTGGTTATTATTCAAACCCAATGCAAACCCACCGCACTTGAACTTGGTCACCTGCATGGAACCCAAAAAGAACTCATGACATCCTCGTCAAGAAACGAACGTTGCTGCATCTGTCCTGCAGCAGACAAACAGAAAGACACAAATTTGGGACGTTCTTCACCCTCCTCTCTTCACTCTCCTCACGAAGTCATCAGCTGCTGCATGGAGGGGTGGGTAACGTACCTGAACAAACGTAGGAGGACTCCCCAGAATGTTTTCAGAAGGAGGAGGTTCATACACTAGCTGCTTCATGAACGGAGCCGGTCTAGAAACATCTCCAAATTCCGCGATGCAATGCTTCTCCGCAACGGCCTCAACGAACACAAGTCCTTGATCTTCAAACTCTATCTGTAGTCTATAATCTGGGCTCAACCCAATCCGACCTGCCAAGAAGAACATATGTACCAGCAGCTTCCGCAATGCCTCCTTGAGCACGGCGGCAGGGTCTTGGTCCTTCTTATCTTCTTGCCCATTGAAGAACCATACCGTTTTCATGGGTACTGCTATGTTCTGATCCAGATTTGATAAGTAGTACACCTGATGCTCCACTGGCTCAGCCGGATGCACTAGCTCCGGCTCTTGTACCCTGATCTCCAGCTTCTCGATGGGTAAGTTGTTACCATTGGATGTCATATCTCCCCCTGCCATTACTGCTGATAGATACCACCACCACCACCAGACCCGATCGCACACAGCTCAGGATGATGATGAGGAGAAGGAGGAACTATTGTTGCGGTGCCGACAGAGGAACCACACATGACCAAGGTTCCCAGTAACAAGAAAGCAAAGCAACAGCAAACGAGAATCGAGCCACACACACAAAAACCATACACACACAAACTTGGATGCAAAATGCAAAACACTCAAGCCAAAAATCACGAAACAAAACAACCTGTGTAGTGGATACTCGAAATAGGACAGCTAAGGAACCAGAAGCTCAGCACAGTAGTAGTGTCAGAGAATGAATGATGGGAAGAACAAACCCACAAAGAAAGAAAAGACTGCAATAAAACTTAGAACACGGAAACCAATTGCTTTGCTTTCCTCGCGGCAATGAGAGAGAGAGAGAGAGAGAGAGAGAGAGAGAGTCGTGTGGAGAGTGTAGGCAGGTGCTGTTGCAGAAGAGAGGGGATTGGTGGCAACGATGAAGAGTACGAACCGGGTGGGGCGGGGGCAGCGGGAGATTTAATGCGAAAAAGTGTTGTAGTAATGAGGCCAGCAGCGGCTGTCATGAATGATACTTACCTACGCCGCCCTGCCCTGCTGTTGTTGTTACCGCTACCACTACGCACTGGGCAGCCAGCTTCCCCCCGCTTCCCCCTCACTCGTCCCCCTGCCTCTTGCGTGACCCATGTTCCCTCCCTCGCGTTCTCTCTCTCTCCTCTGCCCTGCCTGCACGCCAACGATGCCATGCCATGAGCACCCCCATTATCGACCATCCATCATAAACGCCACAGGGCTCAACTCAACTACTGCATGATTTTTTATTTATTTTAATTGTGGGGGTAAATCTAGCCAGTTGGCGATTTTTTTCCCAAAATGATTGTGTGTGTGTGTTTCTGCTGCTTCTCTAGTTGCCATTTTTGTGGTATTGGTATTATAGCCGGTTTAAACTTAGTAAATGATGGTTTTGTTAAGACCATCTGTGGTACTCGAGATTGTTGTGGTTGTTCTAGTTAAACATCCATTAAGACATCCACACCTCCATATGTGCATGATAATCATACAATTCATCGACTACATCATGTTCTAACTATTGTGTGTGTTCATACAATGCTGCTATTAATCGAGGTGATCAACTCCACTTTAGCGTCATTTGTTGCATCTACTCCTTCCTCTATTGTTCTTGCACTGAATCCTTCTCCTTCTATGGTTTGGAAGGAACGTGACGTGTAATTACTCCTAGAGCTATGATTACAAGTTGTCTCACACTTCCTCTCATGAATTTAGATGTGGTATGGCATCCTTCCCTAACTTCCGTCTCTGTTTTGATCCTTCCCCAATTTCACTTATGTTTTTCCTTTTCTCCAAGGTCCTGGGAGATCCTCTTGATGTTCTTATTTTACTATCTAGAACCTATTGCATTTCCTCTTTGGCTCTTTTTGTATTCTTCTGAGTTTCTTTTATTTTCATCTTTGCAACTTCATAATTTTTTGAAACATATATTTGAACAACCTTTCCAACACTAATGCCAAATAACATGTTTCTTTTTTACCCTCATGTTTCCCATCCACTTCCATCTTGGACTACATCTTAATCCACCTATCCAACTCATTGCACATATTATTGAACATAATATGTGTTCAATCCACCTCAAGACCTTCCTCAAGCTTCATGAATGTCAATGCATTTTGATTATTCAAAACCTTTTCTCTCTAGTATATTATAAATATGATAGCTAGGTATTTAATGTTAATCAACATTTACATTAAATTTTAATGTTATAGGGTGCAAGCAAGGTAAAGTAGACGGCTCATTGCTCCTTGTTAAAAAAAAAAAACATGTAGCCATGAAAAATTTAATGTATTGAAAATATAATTTTTTTTTGGTTACAATAAATAACATGTTTGAATTTCCAACAATAATACCCATTAATACTTCAATAATATTGTTCACATTTTAGGTCTCAAAATTATGGAATCAACGTTATTAAATCAAACTTGGTGAGGGCTTTCCAATAATACCAAGAATGCCCCCATATTTTAATATAATTTTCAATCTTTATTTTTTTAATTTAATGAAAAAATGGTTCAATAATCGATAGATCCACACCAAAACTCCAAACATTCTAAACCAAATTGATGCACCCCTACTCATTAAAAACTTTCTGATGATAAATCCCATAGCATAACTTAAAACACTATGGTTTGGGAGGTATCATTAAGACAAAACAAAACAAACTATTTTCCTTCATGCATAAATAACATGATGACGCGCTCCTAAGTCCCTTGTTGAACCCACTTGAAGGTCCAACTATGTAAAATTACGGAAAGTTGGGACTTGGGGGCCGTTTTCGACTTCTAGCACTAAAAAGGGGTAGAGGGGTGTGCTAGAAGTCCCGGGAATAGATTAGGAAGAGGGACTAGATTATCAAGCTTGAATCTGCATCCAAAAAAAATCAATCACAAAGGGTTAGTTAGCATTCGAAAACACCCTTGGGTGTTGGGACAAGCCACTAGCACTTGGACACACAAGACTCACCACGGCCCGAACTCGGGGGAAATCACCACCTTCCCCCATATGGTATTCTCTGTATCTCACCGCGGAGGCTACATTCGAATGCCTCTTTTTCCCGGGACTCCCAAGGAGGAGTCCCGAAACTGTCCCAGGTTGGAGTCCCGGGACTTTGGACGCTCATAACTCCTCGCCTCAAACTCGGATTGGGATGAGGTCTGAACCAAAGTTGTAGCTCTCCTTGAGAGTTTTTCAACGTCATGTCGCACTCCTTCAGGCGACGTCGGGAAAAGGTCAATTCCCGACTTTTTGTGGTCGGGAGTCAAACTGACAGTTTGACTCCCGGCCCTTCTTTTGCCCATAACTTGGGCTGTAGATGTCCAAATGGCACATGCGAGGCCATTTTGGGCATCTACACTTCAAGACCTTTCCATTGATATAAAGAACACTCCAATGCAAGGAGATTTGACCCTTCAAATCGAGCTCTGAATTTTCGAGAGTCTCGAAAGATTTCATTTTCCCACTTTTGGGAGTGTGAGTTGCATTCTCACACTTGGCCCCAAAGTGGGGTTGCGACACATGACATGTGTTGTTGGCCCTAAGTGTGAACACATTCAACTCATTTTTTAAAAAAAAACCTAGTATTTTGTAATTTGTTTGAATTTTCAACAAAAAAAAATTCATTCAAAATTCAATATTTTGCACACATTAAGTATGAAAATTATGAAATAAACTTCATTAATTTTCCAACAACACCAAATACACCTTTGGATTTGAATAAAAAATTTATTTATGATCTTATTAATGTTTATTAAAAAAAATGATTCAATAATCAATAACTTTTGCATCATAGTTCCAAAAAATTTCAACCTAAGTTAGTGCACCCCTACTCATTATTAGGATTTCAAAAATATCAATAACATTACATGAAGCAATTTGGTTTGGGAAATTTCAACATGATAAAACAAAAAAAAAATTTTTATCTACCTTCATAAATAGATTAAATTACATGTAATTGTTTTTGTATCAAATGAATGGTTGGGTGTGATGCAATTTTTTTTATGCATATAAATAATAAATTTTGATTTAAAATTAAAAATTAAAAAAAATCTAAAATATAAGTTTGTAGTAATGTGCATGTTCAATACACCTAATTATTATTTATATGTAAACTAAATTTTAATTTACAACATATCAAATAATGATACATAATTAATGGAATTTTAATATTTATTCATGTTTATACACATGATATCTAAATACGTTAAATTATAATAAAACTTCATTAAAAATTAAATTATATGTAAATTTTACTTGTGTAAATGAATGGTTATGTATGATGCAAATATTTTTTGTGCATACAAATATTTTAATTTAATTTCAAAATAAAATTTAAAGAAATTCTGAAATACAAATTTGTAATAATGTATGTTCAATATATGTAATTTATTATTTCTTTGTAAATCAAATGTTAATATATAATAAATCAAATAATTATACATAATCAATAATTTTGCGGAACTTTAATGTTTATTCATTTTTATACATATGATGTTTTAATATATATTTTAAATCACAGTAAAAATTCATTAACTATTATGGATGTAAATGGTTTGTATACATGAATGGTTCATTTGTTATATATGATTAAAAAAAAATTGTGCATATAAATATTACACTTTAATTTGAAAATAAAATTTTTAAATTTTTGAAATATAGGTCAACTTAATAATGTGTATGTTCAATACATGCAAAATTTATTATTTCTAAGTAGATTCAATTTTAGTTTACAACATATCAAATAGTGATACTTATATATTTTTTGGAATATGTTCAATACATTTGTAATTTATTTTTCCATGTAGATGAATTTTAGTTCACAACATATCATCTAATGATACATAAGTAATATTTCAAAGAATTTTTTATTTTTATTTTTAAATTTATGATTAAATTATAATAATGACTGGAATAATTTGCAAATATATTTAATAACTTATTTTATTATCTTATAAATTATTTTCATTTAACACTATTATACTTTGATATATGTTTTCTATATATGTTTTCTTATTTAATATCTATTATATTAGTTCATAATAGTTCCACCAAATTAGTTAAAATATGAATAATAATAGTTAAATAACTAGCCTAGCCTAACTACTAGCTACAATATTATTATTGTTGTTGTTGTAATTATAACCAATTATTAATTATCACTCCATTTTAATAACATTGTAACTAAAATATCATTTAAATTTTATTATTGAAAGTTTATATTTGATTTAATTCATTGTTTTATGAAATGCTAATAAGAAGTTATAATGGATTTGAAAATTTTAAAAAATTCAATCATAATTAGTAATTAATTATTTAAATATTTACATTTAATTGCTGATTTTTTAAAAAACCAACTAATCACCATACAGTAAACTTTCTCTAAATAAATATCCTCAGGACCGGCCGGAAGATATTAGTTTATGGAGGATATTAGTTTACACAAATTATATGGGGGGTAACAAAAATCATTCCAGAACTTGCCAGAGCAGCATGGAAGGTCATGGAGGTTAGTAGAAGGTCATGGATCATTGGGGAAGGTAACGGAACCTTGTGGAGCTTGGTGGAGGATCAAAGAAGCACGTAAAAGATCATATGACATGAGTGGTAGAAATCTTGGCAGAAAGTGAGGTTGTGGAAAGCTGCACTCTGGGTACTCTCAGAATACCCTCCTTCGCTCTATAAAAGGGGTTGCGGGCAGTCAGCTATTTACTCTTGTCCAAACCCTTTCCCTAAAAGCAAGAGCAGAACAATGCTGCAGAAAAAAACTTTTCATACCACTATGACGAACAAGGTTCGCGTAGCTCTCTGCCAATATAAAAGAGACAATCCTCAGCTTTCACAAAAAGACCTGATCAAATGGCTCGAAAACAACCACAATATCAAAATTAGCTAAGCTACCATCTCTACCACATTGAAACAGTCGGCTAAGATTTTCGCCAAGTCTGACAATGAGAACAATTTTAATGCCAAGCACCAGCGGACAGTCAAGTACCCGGAAATCGAGTCCGCGCTGGTCAAGTGGTTTCGGGCAAACCAGGAACGGGCAAATGTGAGTGGTGAGCTTGTCAGAAAGAGTGCAACGAAGATTCTGGATCGGCTCTATTCTGGGCATGAGCCCTTCGGATTTTCAAGTGGTTAGCTTGAAGCATTCAAGTCCCACCATTGCATTAAGTCCTACTGCCGCTTAGGCGAAAGTGGCTTTGTCGACATGGCTGCTCTTACCAACACCCTTCCAGCCATACGTGACGTCCTGGATCAATATGCGTGGAAGGACATCTATAATATGGACAAAACTGGATTTTTCTATTGGATGCAGGTATTGTAAGTTTAGATTTGTCTATTATAATTGTCTAAACATGATATAACTGATTGTGATTATTTTCCAGGCCGATAGCTCTCTTGCAAGCAAGCAGCTCGAGGGCCGTAAGCAGAACAAAGAACGGATCACTCTCGCCATCTGCTATAATGGAGATGGTAGCGACAGGCTCTCGCTTTAGGTCTATGAGCCATGGATTATAGCTCAACAATTAATTAAGCTTTAGTTCCATAATTTTCTTTAGTACTAATGATTTAAATGCTTATAAGCCTCCAAGTAATGATTATTAATAGTTGAATCAGCTTTTGTGATATTTCTAGGCATATAGTACTTCTTTATTTTAGTTGATATAACGCTTAATAAGTTAAGCACCTAGTAAACCTTTTAAAGTACATTATCCCTTTTATGTTGTAGAGAAGGGAAAGGGGATGTAGAATTAGATGTGATTTATTAATATATAGGGAATACAAGCCCATAATTAACAA
>Ga0116227_10004281_pt1 | contig 31041 bp, 30 predicted proteins | sample S1TSphgellanicum_FD_89693 | JGI IMG/M metagenome (GOLD analysis project Ga0116227, IMG submission 89693) | Host-associated microbial communities from peat moss isolated from Minnesota, USA - S1T2_Fb - Sphagnum magellanicum MG | ecosystem: Host-associated > Plants > Peat moss > Unclassified... | reverse complement strand
TTCGAGATAGATGATATTATTAACGAAATAGCCGAATCCAAAATTAGCGAACGTGGTGCACGTATGGATGATAAGGTGAGCGAGGCGGCTATGGAGGACAGGAAAAAGGGTGGGTATTTTTGATCAGAATTTCCAGAATTAAAGAATTGACAAAATAAGAAAAAACAAAACGCGTCATTGCGAGGTACGAAGCAATCCCTAACTATACAGAGCAACCTTTCATGGCCGCTTTGCTAATCGGAGATTGCTTCGTACCTCGCAATGACGCATTGTATAAATATAATGCAACATCAAATCACTGCCCGGTTAGTCGATATCAAAAATAAAAGCATTTATCCCGCAAGGGTAAGCTTTGCCGATGGCAGGATAACCGCTGTTGAAAAAATTACGGTAAATAATGAAGCGGCATTGCCCTACATTATGCCGGGCTTTGTAGATGCGCATGTGCACGTAGAAAGCTCTATGCTGGTACCGGCAGAATTTGCCCACTTAGCCGTAGTACACGGCACCGTAGGCACCGTAAACGACCCGCACGAAATTGCCAACGTTTGCGGATTGGCAGGTGTTGAATATATGATCGAGAACGGCAAAACCGTGCCGTTCAAATTCAATTTTGGCGCACCAAGTTGTGTACCCGCTACTACTTTTGAAACAGCGGGCGCGGTTTTAAATGCCGATGATATTGCCGAATTGCTCAAACGAGACGAGATCAAATACCTTACGGAAATGATGAATTTTCCGGGGGTATTGAATAACGATCCGGAAGTTTTAGCTAAGATCAAACATGCGCAAAATGCCGGCAAACCCGTAGATGGCCACGCGCCGGGATTACGCGGCGATCAGGCTAAGCAATACATTGAAGCCGGTATCAGCACCGATCATGAATGTTTTACCGCTGCCGAAGCTTTGGATAAGCTAAACCACGGCATGAAGATCTTGATCCGTGAAGGTAGCGCGGCTAAAAACTTTGATGCACTGATCGATTTATTGCATGATTATCCAGATCACATCATGTTTTGCAGTGATGACAAGCACCCGGACAGCTTGGTAGCCAGTCATTTGAATGAGATTTGTAGTCGTGCCGTGCATAAGGATATTGATATATTTAAAGTGTTGCAGGCAGCTTGTATTAACCCGGTTAAACATTATAAACTGGATATCGGGTTATTAAATATTGGCGACCCGGCTGATTTTATTGTAGTTCAGGATCTGAGAAATTTTGAAGTTTTACAAACCTATATCGATGGTATTTTAGTGGCCGAGAACGGCATCTCCAATATCAAATGTAACACAGCGGGTTTAGTCAATAATTTCCAGGTAAATATAAAAACACCACAAGATTTTGCCTTTACTGTTCCGGAGTCGTTTGATGAACTAACGCCCGTTATTGAGGCTATTGATGGTCAATTGATCACCAATAAACTTTTAGTAAAACTGAAGGCAGAAAACGGGCAATTGTTATCAGATCTGAAAGATGACATCTTGAAAATAGCCGTAGTTAACCGTTACCACGATGCCCCCATCGCGAAAAGCTTTATCAAAAACTTTGGCTTAACCGAAGGTGCCATAGCTTCATCTGTGGCACACGATAGCCATAACATTGTGGTGGTTGGTGTGGATGATGAGAGCATTTGCAAAGCCGTAAATCTGATCATCAAAGCGCAAGGCGGCGTGAGCTGCGTAAGCGATACCGATGAATCTGTTTTGGCATTGCCAGTGGCTGGTTTAATGAGCAACGAAGATGGTTACGAGGTTGCCAAAGCCTACACCGCGATAGATAAAAAGGCTAAGCTGTTAGGCTCAACCCTCTCCGCCCCATTCATGACTTTATCTTTTATGGCTCTATTGGTTATCCCACATTTAAAGCTAAGCGATAAAGGTTTGTTTGATGGAGCGGAGTTTAAGTTGTTATAGCCTTATTTCGCCAGTAAATTGGTGATCCTGGTTTTTACATCGTTTATCTTATCAACCAAAGGCCCATCTACTATCGTCCCAATATTGGCGGCTAAAAAAACATATACTTTTTTAGATGGAATATAGTCCAGCTCACAACCAGAGCCTACTCCTGCTCCGCCATGCCCAAAACCTTCCACACCATTAAAATCTAATTTGTACAGTCCCATGCCGTAAGTTTCTTTGCCTTTTCCATTTTTGGCCCATTTCATCATTTCGGCTAACGATGCTGGGCTAAGCAACTTGCCTTCAAATATCCCTCTTAAAAAAGTCACAGCATCGCGCGGTGTCGCTACAATACCGTCATCGCCTATCATATTGGCAACGTTAGTAGTTTGCCATGCCGAAACATTTTCGATACTACCATCACTAAACCTGTCGATGTAGCTGTTTACCAATGTAGGATAATTCAAATAACCGGCATCGTTACGGTAATAAGTTTGGGTAAGTCCTAATGGTTTAAAAATATGCTCATCAAAATATTTGGCATGGTTACCGATAATTTTGTCTATCATCAGTGCCAGCAACTCATAGTTAGTATTCGAATATTCAAATTTTGAACCCGGTTTAAAACCTGATGGTTTGCCTTTGATGTAAGTCAGTATCTGAAAAGTAGTCAACTTTTTCAGCGGATTCTGGATCAGATCTGCTGTGTAGTTAGGATCAGAAGAAAAATCCCAGATACCCGATGTATGGTTCAACAACATCCTTACGGTAATATCACCCGAGCCTGTAACCAGATCAAGATATTGCTGCGGAAGATAATCGGCAATAAAAGCATCCAAATTGATTAGTCCCTGCTCATGCAGTTGCAATATGGCAACCGCTGTATAAGTTTTGGCAATACTTTGCAGGTAGTGTAAATGACCGGGCATCATGGGTGTTTTATCCTCGATTTTTGCATATCCGGCGGTTGCTTCCCACCAGCCTTCATTGGCATCATAAACAGCTATAGATACTCCCGGGATACCTTGTTGTGCCGTTGCCTTGATAATCTTGGTTAAAGTATCAGCTTTGCTGTAGTTCGCATTAATTGGCCCTGTGGATATTGGTGTATTTACAGTCCTGCTCATAATGTTTTTTTGGCAGGCGCTTAGTAATGTGATCGAAAAAACGAGTGTATATATTGATCTGTGTTTCATTATTTACGTTCTTTTAGGTTAACAAGATAAATGCGTGTACCAACCTGGAAACTGGATACCGGCAACACAGGTACAATACGATTGTAATTGGCCGCGGCCATAATTTCGTAATTAATAAAGGGCGATACATAAGTACCCGAACTGCTATAGCCGTTATAACCTACACTAATCCCGGCGGGTACCATCAGCATGGTTTTACCTGCAGTACCCTGGTTTACCCATTCGCCATTAATTTGTTTAAACGAGTCTGTTGGGTGCAGACTGCGCATCATACCAATACCAATCCTTACATCGGTATTAAAGTTGCTTACAATAGTGGGGCGGTAAATGGTTTGGGTAAATACTTGAATGTTGTTCCCTGCGTTTTTATTGTAGTTCCAACCGAAATTAAAACCCTGCGCCCAGTTTTGAGCCTGCCTTCCGGTTAAACTAACCTCGGTACCAATGCGAATGCCGGGATTGGCAAACGACTCTTTAAAATTTTTAAAAGGCAAACCAATAGCTTGAAATTGCAGGCCAATAACCAAAGGAAAATTGCGGTAAACGCGCCTGATATTCGGGTCGGTTTCTTGTGCATGGGCTGTTGCAAAGGCTAATAAAACAAGCAGCGCCAAAAAATTAATTGTTTTCATATGCCGCAAAACTATTGCGGCAAATACGCGAAATGGTAAAACTAAGCACTTTTTGCGGCGAACTGTAGCAAAAACAACCGTGAAGTGACTGTAAACCTAATGGAAACTACGCAGGTTGTATGGTAGATTGATCTTCCATATCAAACACTCCTTCTTTGAGCCACTGTTTAAACTCAGGTGATTTGGTACGGCTAAGCTGCGCTGATGAAATAAAACCAAGTACCGGTTTAAAGTGAATATCTATCTTCCCGTTTTCGATCCGGTTATAACTCTTTATAATTTGCCTATGCACTAAGGTTTGGCGGTTTATACGAAAAAACGATTCTGCAGGAAGCGTTTTCTCAATTTTATCCAGGCTCATATCCAAAATATGTTTCTCGTTATTCATCGTGCAAACAAATGCGTATTCGCTTTCTATTAAAAAGCCGCCAATGTTTTCGTATTGAATAACCTGTGTTTTTTTGCCGAGTTTAACCAATAAGGCATCTGTTTGAATCTGGCTTTTGCTGTTGAGTAATTCGCTTTTTTCTTGGTAAAGTTTTTCGGTATGTTGCCATAAATCAAAATAATATAGTCCAACGTAAATCCCATTCGCCACAAAAAACCATATCGAAATGATGAAAATATCCTTCGTGTAAAACGATAATGGAACAGACTTACTGCTAAAAATAGAGTTGATTAACTCGGTCAATGTTATAATAACTAACATTCCAATTGTGGTTGTAGTTAGTAGTTGTGTGAGGATTCTTTTAATAGGATGATTTACAAAACTTATCCTGGTATCTAATAGCTTGATCATCCATCGCAGCCCTAACCAGGCGAGGTAGCCCTCAAGTGTATCAAAAGTGAAAGTAATAGCAGTGTGCCACGAAAAACTGATGCTACTATAGGTTAAATAGTACGTTAATACATTGATAAGGGGTATTAGTATCAAAAATAATTTGACGTCCTTTTTGTACATGCCGGTAGATAAAACCATCGCACAAAAATATTGAATGAATAGTTATCTATGCATAAAAAGTGAATTTATGTGTACCGCAAGTAAAAAAGTAGAACTTAAAACTTAAGATGCTTTACAGTTAAGCCATTGTTGATCAATTGCTTTAACGAGTCTATTCCAACCTTCAAATGCGTTTCAACGTAATTCTCTGATACTTTGGAATCGCTCTCGGCAGTTTTTACGCCTTCCGGGATCATCGGTTGATCGGATACCAGTAAAATTGCACCTGTCGGGATTTTATTGGCGAAGCCTGTGGTGAATATGGTAGCCGTTTCCATATCGATAGCCATGGCACGCAGGCTTTTCAAATACTTTTTAAACTTTTTATCGTGCTCCCAAACACGGCGGTTGGTAGTATAACAGGTACCGGTCCAATAATCGCGGTTATGCTCGCGAATGGTGGTTGAAATAGCTTTTTGCAGCGCGAACGATGGCAAAGCAGGTACTTCTGCCGGCATGTAATCGTTTGATGTTCCTTCGCCACGGATGGCTGCTATAGGTAAGATCAAGCTACCTACTTCGTTCTTCTTTTTTAGGCCGCCACATTTACCTAAAAATATAACGGCTTTGGGTGTAATAGCTGTGAGAAGGTCCATCACCGTGGCGGCCAGCGCGCTGCCCATACCAAAGTTGATAATAGTGATACCATCGGCACAAACGCTTTGCATGGGCTTATCCAGGCCAATAATCGGCGCATCATTATGCCATTGGGAGAACAATTGCAAATAGCCCGAAAAGTTAGTCAGAATGATATAACCTGTAAAATCTTCCAGCGGGCGACCAGTATAACGGGGAAGCCAGTTATGCACAATAGCCTCCTTGGTCTTTAATCCAGACCGAACAGCGCTTTGTACCTCCTTAACTTTTTTAGACCGTGCTACTATTGCCGCATCCTTTTTTACAACCTTTTCTTCGTTCATTCTATTCCTTCAATACCTACTTCTTTGTAATTAGAAGTTTGGCTTAATAATGTATTTCTCGTAAAACTTAACAATATGGGCCACCGCTTCTTCAGCAGTATCAACCAAACGAAATAAGTTCAAATCTTCTTCCTTAATGTTGCCTGCGGTAAGCATTTTATCCTTTGTCCATTCTATCAGATCTTTCCAATACTCCGTACCAACCAAAACTATCGGGAAGCGTGCTACCTTTCCGGTTTGTATCAGTGTAACAGCTTCAAAAAATTCGTCCAATGTTCCAAAACCGCCGGGCATGGCTATAAAGCCTTGCGCGTATTTCATAAACATTACTTTCCTGACAAAGAAATACTTGAATTCCAACAGCTTATCCCTGTCAATATATTTGTTCTCGAATGTTTCAAAAGGTAGCTCTATCCCCAAACCAACCGATTTACCGCCAGCCTCAAAAGCACCTTTGTTGGCAGCTTCCATAATTCCCGGTCCGCCGCCTGATATTACACCATAGCCTTGTTTGGTTAACAGGCGGGCAATTTCTTCGGTCAATAAGTAGTATTTGTGATCGTTTTTAGTCCGTGCCGAGCCGAAGATGGAAACGCATGGGCCAATTTTGGCTAGCTTTTCAAACCCATCAACAAACTCAGCCATTATTTTTAGTATCTGCCACGAGTCGGTAACCTTGATCTCGTTCCAGTCCTTATTCTCAAATGCCCTCCGTATTCTATCCTCTTTCATGTATTAGTTTTTAGTCTCGCTCTTTTAGAGCTTATTTCTAACTGCCTGTTTGCCGCAAGCCAATAGCTGGCGTACTGTATTTTATGGCGTTTAAATAGTGTGATAATATGTGTGTGTACTGATCGTAAAAAACGCTTCCACAATCTAATTGCTCTTTCCCTCTGAATAAAATATAAACTATCCTACCCTCGTTATTTGCCTGCATGTGAAATTGCCAATCGCCAAAAGTTAAGTAAATGCTTAAACCGCCTGTCCATGTTTTATTCAACATGTTGGTTTGGTATAAGCCCTTACGAGTGATGTGCGACAGCAATTTATCGGCATTACTTTGAGCCAGTTCGTTTGGTTCAGAATAGCCTTCAACAGGCCGGTTTAATAAATCTTCGAGTTCAGGATGCATATACTTACAGTAAAATTTTTAAAAAAGGACGGTACTTAATTTCAATTCCAAACTATTTGGAAGACTGTTGTGTGCCAGCCTTTTACGCAGTTCGTGTATACAAGACCTTTAAATTTAAAGCTTTACTTTCAGAATATCAAGAAGTTGATTAATTAATTTGCAAATAATATGCGTTTTACCAAAATATTTGCTATTTATTAAGTTTTAAGTGGTAATTATTATTTATAATCGGTTTAAAAACAACAAAATATGTTTTTACTAATGATCATTCAATGGTAAACCTAACCGTTGGTAATCTTTCCAGTTTACATATTCCGGTGCCTTACGGTGCTCAACCATGGTGATGCAACTATCTACCGGACAAACTAATGCGCATAAATTGCAGCCTACGCACTCCTCTTCTTTAATGGTATATTTGTTGTACGGCTTACCATAATCCAGAGCGATGGATTGGTGCGAAGTATCTTCGCAAGCGATATAGCACAAACCGCAATGCACGCACTTATCCTGGTTAATGTTGGCAATAACGTGATAGTTAATATCCAGATCTTCCCAGTTTGACATGGTGTGAACAGATTTGCCGATAAAATCATCCAGCTTAGCAAAGCCTTTTTCGTCCATCCAGTAATTTAAACCCTCGATCATATCTTCTACGATGCGGAAACCGTGTTTCATGGCAGCGGTACAAACCTGTACGTTTGACGCGCCGAGCAACATAAATTCTACAGCGTCTTTCCAGGTGCTAATGCCGCCGATGCCAGAAATAGGCACTTTACGGGTGATCTCATTCTGAGCAATGGTAGTCAGGAATTTTAACGCGATAGGCTTAACCGCCGGTCCGCAATAACCCCCGAAAGCAGATTTACCGCCTACATTTGGATTTGGAATTAAAGTGTCCAGATCGATACCGGTTACAGATTGTATGGTATTGATCAGCGAAAGCGCATCTGTACCACCCAAAACAGAGGCTAAACCTGTTGGTACAACCGAATGCACGTTAGGTGTCAGTTTGGTTATTACCGGGATAGTGGCGACTTCCATTACCCATTCAACCACCATACGTGCAATTTCAGGATCCTGGCCTACAGCTGCTCCCATACCACGCTCGGTCATCCCATGAGGGCAACCAAAGTTTAATTCGAGGCCGTGCGCGCCGGTATCTTCTACTTTTTTAATGAGCTCGTGCCAGCTTTCGCGACTGTTATCCGCCATCAGCGAAACCACCATCGCCCTGTCGGGGAATTCTCTCAGCACTTCTTTGATCTCGATGAGGTTGATCTCGAGTGGCCTGTCGGATATGAGCTCAATGTTGTTGAAACCCATCACCCGGCTGCCATGATAATCCACCGCCGAATAGCGCGATGATACGTTTTTAACCTGGCTCCCCAGTGTTTTCCATACCACACCACCCCAGCCTGCTTCGAAAGCGCGGAGTACGTTTAGTTTTTTATCTGTTGGAGGCGCGCTAGCCAACCAAAACGGGTTTGGCGATTTAATGCCTAAAAAATCTGATGATATATCGGCCATGATTAATGGTTGATGGTTAGAGGTTCATAGTTGATGGTTCATAGTTCATAGTGGAACCGAAACCTTCGCTAATCGCCTTTAGCCTGTTTTTACTTTAATTATTTCTTACTATGATCCATGAACATTGATCCATGAACCACTAAACGCCCAAATATGTTAGAATCCCTGCCGCTCCGTCTTTCCCGGCTTGAACGGCGTCTACTACTTCTTTGCCGCCGTTAACGCAATCCCCGCCGGCAAAAACACCTGCTATGCTGGTTACGCCTTTGCCGTCGACAACTATTCTACCGTATTTATTTTCGAGGTTTAAACCCGATACTAAACTTTCAAAAGGCATCTGTCCGGCTGCTTTAATTACCATATCCACTTCCAGGGCAACTTCTTCGCCGGTTTCAACCGGTGAGCGGCGCCCGCTGGCATCGGGTTCACCCAATACCATTTTGCTGCAAACTAAGGCGGTTACCTTGCCATCCACACCTAAAACTTCTTTAGGCGCGGCCAGCCAGATGATGTTACAGCCATCCAGTTTGGCAATATTCAGCTCAACTTCGGTACAAGGCATTTCGGCCTGGGTGCGGCGGTAAACCATGGTTACCTGTTTGGCACCAAGTCGTTTAGCCTGGGTGGCAGCGTCAATAGCTGTCATACCCATACCTATTACTGCTACGCTATCGCCTACTTTTACCTCGCTAAAATCTTTACTGCGGATATCGTAAATAAAGCTGATGGCATCTTCCACACCATCCAAATCTTCACCCGGAATTTCCAGTTGTCGCGCCAAGCCCACGCCGATACCTACATAAACAGCATCGTAACGACTTTGCAAGTCGGCCAGGGTAATATCTTTACCTAATTCCTGGTTGTATTTAATTTCGATACCACCTAAGGATAAGATATATTCAACTTCATCTTCGCAAAAGCCTGGTGTAACCTTGTAAGCAGCTATGCCATAAGTCATTAAACCACCACCTTTGTCTTCCTTTTCGTAAACATCCACATCAATTCCTTCGCGGGATAAAACGTGAGCGCAAGATAAACCTGCCGGACCAGCACCTATTACGGCTACCTTTTTACCGTTTGATGGCTTGCGTTTAAACAACGGCCATTTGTTGGCTATCGCCTTTTCGGTTGAGTAACGTTGTAAACGGGCTATCTGGATAGGCTCTTCTTCCATAAGGTTGTACACACATGCACCTTCGCACAGTTTTTCAACAGGGCAAACTTTTGAGCAGCCGCCGCCAAAAATATTGGACGCGAATATGGTATGTGCCGAACCTTTGATGTTTTCGGTAGCTATTTGTTTGATGAATTTAGGTACGTCGATGCTCGTAGGGCACGATTTCATGCAGGGGGCATCGAAGCAAAATATACAGCGGTTGGCTTCTACCAGCGCCGCGGTGAGGTTCTCAAACGGCGGGTGTATGTCAGAGAAATTCTCTTCATACTGATCTGTAGTGAGCCTGAAATTAGTTATAGACATAATGTTTTTATTTCGGATTCCGGATTTTCGACCCGATAGCTATCGGGCTCGGATCTTGTATTTCTCTTTCTTAATTCTTGTCTCTTGATTCTTGCTTCTGATTTACAACTCAGTTATCGGGCCATAAGTTTCCGGACGGCGGTCACGGTAAAATTGCCAGGTGCTGCGTACTTCGTCTATCATATCCAGGTCGAATTCGCTAACCAGCAACTCGTCGTTATCTTCTGATGCCTGACCGATGATCTGGCCGCGAGGATTTACGTGGTACGATGTGCCGTAGAATTTGCCGAGGTTCCAGGGTTTCTCCTCGCCTACGCGGTTAATGCAGCCCATAAAATAGCCGTTAGCTACAGCATGCGCAGGTTGCTCTATCTGCCAAAGGTGTTGTGATAAACCTTTTACGGTTGCTGATGGGTTGTAAACGATTTCGGCACCGTTGAGGCCTAAGCAACGTGCGCCATCAGGGAAATGCCTGTCGTAACAAATGTAAACGCCTACTTTGGCATATTTGGTTTGGAATACCGGATAACCTAAGTTGCCAGGTTTAAAGAAGAATTTTTCCCAAAAGCCATTGGTTTGCGGGATGTGATTTTTGCGGTATTTACCGAGGTATGTACCATCGGCATCTATCACAGCGGCTGTGTTGTACAATACGCCGGCCTGTTCCTTTTCGTAGATCGGAACAATGATGACCATATTGTACTTTTTGGCGTATTCAGCCATTAGATCAGTAGTTGGGCCGGGCACCGTTTCCGCGGAAGCATACCACGCCGAATCTTGCCCCGGGCAAAAGTATGGGGTATTGAAGATCTCTTGCAGGCATAAGATCTGAACACCCTGTTTGCCGGCTTCCTCAATGTAAGGGATATGCTTTTGTACCATGGCATTCACAATCTCGGGGATGGTTCCTTCGCCCTCGGTAAGCGGCAAACTCATTTGTATTAAGCCTGATTTAATGATTCTTGGCATGTAAATATTTTTCTATATGTTTAATTTACTTGTGATCAATGTTACTGTTTCAATCCCCTCTCGAGAGGGGGTGCGGTGGATAGTGTTGTGGCAGGGGTGTGTTTCTACGCGCGACAAACATGGCGCAGAGTAACACACCCCTCCACCCCTCTCAAGAGAGGAATCGCACAAGCCAACGCTTTTTATCGTCCATATTACAACTTTCCAGTCACCTTATTCCTCTTAATAAATTTGCCGTACCCCTTGTCAACCAAACAATTATTATCATCAATAGCCACCTTACCACGCAGCAGTACCGTTTTTACTTTGCCGGTTACCTGCCAGCCTTCGTAGCCGGAGTAATCCACATTCATGTGGTGGGTTGAGGCGGATAGCGTGTGCTTTTCGTTCGGATCAAAGATCACGACATCGGCATCACTGCCTACGGCGAGGGTTCCCTTGCGGGGATACATGCCGAATGCTTTGGCGGCGTTGGTACAGGCTACTTCCACAAATTTGGACAGGCTGATCTTACCTTTATTTACGCCTTCGGAATACAACAGCTCAAAACGGTTTTCTATTGCAGGGTGCCCGTTCGGGATCTTGCTGAAATCATCTTTACCCATCAGTTTTTGCTCCCACATAAATGGGCAATGGTCGGTAGCTACTATTTGTAATAAGCCCTGGTTAATGCCCGACCATAACGCGGCCTGATCTTTCTTCTCCCGCAAAGGCGGACTCATTACCCATTTTGCACCCTCAAAATTTTGCTCATATAACGACGCATCTAAAATGAGGTACTGAATACAGGTTTCGGCAAATATTTGATAGTTGCGTGCGCCTGCTTCGCGAACGGCGTTTAACGCGCCCTCGCAGGTGAGGTGAACGATGTATGCCGGGCAGCCGGTGTATCCCGCCATTTGGGCAAAGCGGTTTGAGGCTTCGGCCTCGGTAACTTCGGGTTGTGACAGGTAGTGATACAGGGGGGATAGTTTGCCTGCGGCCTTGTGCTTGGCAACAAGGAGGTCAATCATATCTCCGTTAGTTGCGTGAGCTGTAACCATCCCGCCCTGCTTTTTCACTTCACTCATCAAATCAAACATCTGACGGTCATCAACCATCAGTGCGCCTTTATAAGCCATAAATGTTTTGAACGAGGTTATCCCCTCTTCTTCAATCATTTTTTTTATTTCTGGCTTTACTTTTTCATTATAATCTGTTACAGCCATATGGAAGCTGTAATCGCCAACAGCGGTTCCGGTTGCCCGGGATTGCCAGTCGGTTAAGGCGGCTTTTAACGAGTTACCCTGGGTTTGCAGCACAAAATCTATAACGGTTGTGGTGCCGCCGTATAGGGCCGCACGGGTACCGGTTTCGTAGGTATCGCTGCTGAATGTGCCCATAAAAGGCATGCTCAGGTGTACGTGCGGATCGATACCGCCCGGGAAAACCATTTTTCCGGTAGCGTCGATCACCTTGTCGGCTTTATAGTCTAAGTTTTTACCGATGGCTACGATAGTTTCGCCTTCGATGTAGATATCCGCGACTGAATCTTCGGCCGAGGTAATTACCCTGCCGTTTTTAATTAATACTGAAATTCAGATCTGGTTGGTTAGTGTTAGTAAATTCAGTTTCTTTTTGTATGAAAACCAGGTATAGCGCTCCCGAAATAAAGAAGCCTACAAACCATGCGTAGTTGTATAAATAGTCTACCCAGGGCCAAACGGCATCTTTTGAAAGAACGCCTATCACGGTCAGGAAGCCAGGAATGTTAGGGATGATACCACATAATAACGCTATAATGGCATAACCATTGTAGCCATTGCCAAAGGTGTAACGACCGCTATAGCTGTATAACTCTTTAACGTTGAGTTGTTGTTTGCGGATGATGTAGTAATCAGCTATCATGATACCACCAATAGGACCAAGCAAACCAGAGTATCCTACCAGCCAGGTAAAAATAAAACCCGATGGATCGGCAATCAGTTTCCATGGGAATATCAACAGGCCGATGATACCGGTAATATAGCCGCCTGTTTTGAAGCTTATTTTTTGTGGTGACAGGTTAGCAAAATCGTTAGCGGGACTAACAATGTTTGCCGCGATGTTTGTTGCCAGGGTTGACAGCGCTACGGCTATCATGGCTATGCTTACCAATAATTTGCTATCAAATTTACCGGCCAGCACTACTGGATCCCAAATGGTTTTGCCATAGATGATGAACGTTGCCGAGGTTACCACGACGCCAATGAAGGAAAACAAAGTCATGGAAGTGGGTAAGCCTATGGCCTGCCCCATGGATTGCGCGCGCTGACTTTTAGCGTAACGGGTAAAATCGGGAATGTTAAGCGATAGCGTTGCCCAGAAACCAACCATCCCCGTAAGGGCCGGAAAGAAATAGGCCGAGAACGACGAGAATGTTGTAAACTTTGATGGTTGTGCTAATATTGGGCCTAAACCATGTCCGGCTGATATGGCCCAATACAATAACGCCAATGCCGCAATCGGTAAAAAGAAAGCTTTAAAAACCAATAGTTTTTTGATGCTATCCACACCCAGATACACCACATACATATTCAACAACCAAAACAAAAAGAATGTAATAGCCGGGCCAGTTTGTAAACCCCATGATGTGGGGAAGATCTGCGGAAGTGTGACTATGCCGGGAATGCACAATTTAATCATTTGGTAAACGGCGAACCCGCCTATCCAGGTTTGAATACCGAACCAACCACAAGCGATTATCGCGCGAAGCATAGCCGGGATATTGGCTCCCTTGATACCGAAACTCGCTCTCGCAAAAACAGGGAAAGGGATACCATATTTAGTACCGGCTTTACCGTTCAAAATCATGGGAATCAACACAATAGTATTACCCACTAAAATGGTTAGTATAGATTGCCACCAGTTCATGCCGCCCTCTATTAACGAGCTGGCCAGCATGTAGGTTGGGATACATAAACTCATGCTGATCCACAGGGCGGCGTAATTCCAAGTGTTCCAGGTACGCTTATCCATGGGGATAGCGGCCAGGTCTTCGCTGTGTAATTCGGCGTCCATAATGTCGGTAGCGATGGCGGATGTATCTTTCATTTTAGTGGTAAATTCAAAACGTTAATATACGAATTGATCGGCAATACTAATAGCCTGCGAAATGATAGCCATACCCTCGTCAACCTGCTCCTTATTGATGGTTAAAGGCGGCGCAATGAAGATATAGTTCCAGCGCACAAAGGCATACATACCCAATTCTTTGATCTTACCTGCAACCTTGTTCATGATCTCCATTTCACTGGCTTTGGCGTTATAGGGAGCCATTGGCTCTTTAGTATTACGATTCTTCACCAACTCTATACAGCCCAGCAAACCCGTGTTACGGAAATCGCCGATGCTTGGGTGCGTTTTCTTCATCTCCTCAACCAATTCTTCGATGTAGTGCCCCATGTTAGCGGCGTTTTCTATCAGATTTTCGTCCTCGTAAATTTTGAGGGTTTCTAAACCTGCCGCGCAGCTTACCGGGTGCGCCGAGTAAGTTAGGCCCAACATTAAAGGTTTATCATCAAAAGCTGCAGCAATTGTGTCAGTTACGATCAATGCGCCTAATGGCAAATAACCAGCTGTGATACCTTTTGCTGTCGCGATCATATCCGGAACTACACCACCATGATTATCTACCCCAAACCAATGGCCAGTACGGCCAAAACCACTCATCACTTCATCCACAATTAACAGGATGCCATGTCTGTCGCATAGCGCACGGATTTTCTTCAAATAATCTGGCGGATACTTGATACAGCCTGATGTGCCGCTCTCGCCCTCCATTAGTATGGCGGCTACGCTTTCCGGGCCTTCAAAATCTATCACACGCTCAATGTGGCTCACACACTCGCGGTTGCAGGTTTGAATTTCTTTTCCCCATGGGCAACGGTAGCAATATGGGTCTTCAACATGTACAAAATTTGGTGCCTGTTGCGAGTCGGATGCTATTTTTCGTGGATCGCCACCAGCCGTCATGGCACCATAAGATGCACCATGGAAAGCCCGGTAACGGGTAATTATTTTATGGCGACCGGTGTATAAACGTGCCAGTTTAATAGCATTTTCGATAGCCGTTGCTCCACATACGGTAAACAAAGTTTTGGTTAGGTTACCCGGTGTGATCTCGGCCAGTTTTTTCCCCAGTTCGCCGCGTACTTTGGTAACGCAGCTTGGGGTTACATAGCTCACCTGCGACATTTGCTCAAAAACAGCCTGCGCTACGCGCGGGTTATTGTGACCAATGTTCACATTCATTAGGCCAGATGAAAAATCGATATAACGCTTATCTTCATAATCGTAAAGATAAACACCTTCGGCCCGTTTTATTGCTATGGGGTTGATACCCTTTTGTTTGCTCCACGAGAACAGGGTGTAATCCATACTGTTCTGTACGATCTCTTCTGTCTCTGATAATGTTTCTGTTGTCAGCATAATCATTGCTTTTGGTAGATGTCGTTCCGAACCTTAGGGTTATGAATCCTACGCTTCGAAACGACATTTGTCTTTATAATTTATCTATTATTTCAATTTAATTTGGGCGTTACCTTCGGCCCGGGCTATCCGTTCCAAGTCCTCATTCGCTGATAGTAGCTCATTCCGGGCTTTCCACTGCTATCCCTAACGCAAAATCAAGGTTCAAATCGTAATTAGTAATTCCCAAATCGTAATTCGCCTAGCTCATCCAGTTTACGCCCGCCTCCGGGTTCCACTTGGTGGTTGTTTTTTTCAGTTTTGTCCAGAATTCTATCGAGCTTTTTCCGGTGATATCGCCTACCCCGAATTTGCTTTCGTTCCAGCCACCGAATGAGAATGGTTCGCGCGGTACAGGTACGCCTACGTTTACGCCTATCATACCAGCGCTTGCATTGCTGATCACGTGCCTTGCAGCTCCACCGTTTTGGGTGAATACCGCGGCAGCGTTACCGTAAGGGTTCGCGTTTTCGATAGCCAAGGCTTCATCTAAGGTTTTGGCGCGCATGATGCTGATCACCGGTCCGAAAATTTCTTCGCGGGCAACGTCCATATCAGGAGTTACGTAGTCGATCACTGTCGGGCCAACATAAAAACCATCTTCTTTACCTTTAACAACCGTGTTACGGCCATCAACCAGTATTTTGGCTCCCTGTGCTTCGGCGCTGGTGATGTATTTTTCGATATTATCTTTTGATGCCTTGCTGATCACAGCGCCAAGGTTATCACCTGCCACTACTTTATTTACTTCATCAACTATTTTAGAAATGATATGATCGATCTCGCCAACACCAACCATAGCAGAAGCGGCCATACAACGCTGACCACCACAGCCACTCATGGAAGCGGTGATATTAGCAGCCGTCATCCCCGGAATAGCATCCGGCAATACTAGCAAGTGGTTTTTAGCGCCACCCAAAGCCAAACAACGTTTATAGTTATAAGTAGCACGACGGTAAACGATCTTAGCTACTTTGGTTGATCCCACAAAAGATACGGCTTCTATACCCGGATGATCGCAAATAGCTTCAACAATAACGCTATCACCATGTACCACGTTGAACACGCCATCGGGCAAGCCGGCTTGTTTTAATAACTCGGCTATCCGGCCCACGCTTAACGGCACTTTTTCGGATGGCTTCATGATCATGCAGTTACCCAGAGCTATTGCGTTAGGGATAGTCCAGTTTGGTACCATGCTTGGGAAGTTGAATGGTACTATTGAGGCTACTACGCCTAAGGGTACATATTCGGTACGGCACTCGATGCCTTTGCTCACTTCCAGCAATTCGCCGGTTATTAATTGAGGTAACGATGTGGCAAATTCCGTAAGCTCTATAGCTTTTTCAATTTCGGCAACAGCCTCAGTATATGTTTTGCCGTTCTCTTCTACAATAAGCTTGGATAACTCTTCGAGGTTTTGATGTAATAATTGCTTGTAGCGGAAGAAAACCTGTACCCGCTCTTTAATAGGTGTATTTGCCCAGCCTTTGGCGGCAGACTTTGCCGATTGAACTGCGGCATCTAACTCGACTGCGGCAGACATGGGAACTTTAGATAATAACGAACCATCCACAGGTGATACCACATCCAGATATCTGTCGGCAGGGGTATCAATAAACTGGCCGTGTATGTAATTTTTAACTGAACCGTACTTCATTTTATATTTTAGATTAAATGTAACTGGCAATTGTTTAATGATCAAAAACCTAAGTTGGAAAAGAAGTATCTACAATTAGGTTACGAACTATCAACAATTGTCAATAAGGTTTAAACATACACACAAAAAACATAATTTGCAAAAAATTAATAATATTTTGCAAATTATGCAGAACGATTATTAATACGAGATGCGATTGTGCGAAATATTTGAGAATGCAGGAATTTTTGTGTATATTGTAGGGAAGAAAGGCGAAAGCCAGAATGCAGGAATTAAGACATTTGAAAATACCGATAAATACCGACAAAATTGTTATTGCGGTTATTTTGGGGCCACATAAAGATTTGACAACTTTTAAAAAGTTGTCAAATCTAACCAAGGTTATAACGAATACGGTTAGATAACAATCAGGCTTTGAAAACACCGATAAATACCGACAAAAAAGTTATTACAGTTATTCTTATCGCAATCCGCTTAGATCAGGCTGGGCCAGTTTAAGCACTTTGAAGTACATATCGGTTTTGGTTTGGTAAACACCTTCTATGCGGGCCATGCGCTCGTTTACTACTTCTACCAAGTGGCTGTTGTCACGGCACATCACGTCAACTTCCAGGTCAAAATCGCCTGAGGTGCTGGCCAGAAAGCTAACTTCGGGGAACTCCATTATTTTGCGGGCTACATCTTCGATGAGGTTTGCCGGGCGGATAGAGATCTTGATGTGGGCGTAAGCATGGAAACCTACCTTTTCGGGATTAACACGGCCAACGATCTGGATGGTTTTATCTTCGATGAGTTTCCCTACACGTGTGCGGATATTGCTAATGGAAACGCCTAATTTTTCGGCCATTACGGTGAACGACATGCGGCCGTCTTCCTGTAAAAGCATCAATATTGAAAAGTCAAGTTCGTCGAGAGTACCGTTGTGGTGATTGGCTTGTGATAGATCCATTATATTTTTTTAATAAGGCTGTATTTATAAGATACAGGATAATACCTCGGCCAAAGATGCAAAAAATGTTTGTTAAAAATACTTTTTGCAATTATAAAGTATAAAAAAAGTGATTATTTTATTTTACGCCTCCGATTTTGAAAAAACGTTAATAAAAAGGCAATTTATTGCAACACAGTATAATAATTTATAAAATACCTGTTGTAACCTATTTAATTTGCCCAACAATAGCCATCACCAATGTTGCCGAGTTTAAAGCAGCCGTTTGGTAGAATGCAGCTACATCTTCGTGCGCGTTGTTACTGGCGCTATCGCTCAAACTACGGATCACCAGGAAAGGTACTTTTTGCTGCCAGCAGGTTTGGGCCACAGCAGCGCCTTCCATCTCCGTGGCTTCGGCATGCATTTTTTGCCAGAGTTGCTGGGTGGCTAAGGTTGAAGCTACGAACACATCGCCGGTTACAATGGTGCCGGTTACAACTTTGGGCGCATGTTTGGCTGAGCCTATTTTTGTAAACTCGAGCTTACTGCTTATATCCTGCGCAAGCTTAACCAATGCCGATGTGCAGGGGAAATATTGTGGGTTAAAAAGCATGTTAACTGGTTCCTGAGTAGCACGGCACTGCATACTGTCGGGCGTAATAGTGCCATAATCGTGATAGGCTATTTTATCTCCTATCACCAGGTCTCCGGGGGAAAGTTGCGGATCTACCCCGCCGGCTATACCAGTGAAAAGGATTTGAACAGGCTTGAAATGATCGAGCATCAGCGATGTGGTGATGGCAGCGTTTACCTTACCCATCCCGGTTTGAGCAAGCACTACATTATGGCCATTCAATACACCCTCGGTAAAGCGAATATTTTGAATAGTAGTTTCTTTGGGGGTTTGAATTCGGGAATGGATCAGGGCAACCTCAGCACCAAAAGCACCTAATATGCCGGTAGTTTGCGCTTTTGCTAATTGACTGAACAAAACAAAGAATACGAGCAATATAAATTTCTTCATGAGTAATTATGCTAAGATTAAGGCCGCTATGGCGAATGCATCGATGATCCAAAGAGCCGGGCCAACTTCTTTTGATTTGCCGTAGAATACTTTGAGTATCGTCCAGCTCAAAAAGCCCCAGATGATACCCTGGGTTATGGAGTAGGTGAATGGAATAAGCACCAGGGCTAAAAAGGCCGGGATGGCATCATCTAAAGCTGTCCAATTTATTTTGACTACAGATTGCAGCATGAATACACCTACCAATACTAAAGCAGGTGCCGTAGCAATAGCCGGAACCACAGATAATAAGGGAGCAAGGAATAAAAATGGTAGGAATAATAATGCACCAACAACAGCGGTTAAACCGGTGCGACCACCGCTGCCTATACCCACAGCAGACTCAATGTAAGCTGTGCCCGGACTTGAGCCTACCAAACTTGCCAGCGTAGTTGAAACAGCATCGGTTAACAGGGATTGCTTTACGTTTTGAGGTTCGCCATTTTCATCTAATAAGTTGGCAGCTTCGGCCAGGCCGATGAAAGTTGACAGGCTATCAAACATATCCGTGAAAACGAATGCGAAGATCACCGGCAGGAATGAAAGTTTTAAGGAGCCTGCCAGATCCATTTTGAAAAGCAGGCTAAAATCGGGCGCACCGAATACACCTTTGTAAGTCACTAAAGGATCTATCCCACCCCAATACCGTCCGATTGGGTAAGCAGCTATAGTAGTAAAGAGTATTCCGAAAAGGATAGCTCCCTTTACTTTGCGGATCAGCAAGATCGCCATCACGAAGAACCCGGCAAGGAAGGTGATTAAAGCCGGTTTCAAAGCGCCGATACCTATAATAGTTGCCGGATTAGCAACGATGAATTTGGCACTGCTAAAGCCGATGAGCGCTATAAATAAGCCTATCCCGGCAGTAATAGCATAGCGCAATTGTCTGGGTATAGCCTTTACAATATGAGTACGTATGTTAAATACAGAAAGCAGCAAAAAGATAATGCCCGACCAAAATACATCACCCAAAGCAGTTTGCCATGGTACTTTCATACCCAATACTACGGTGAAGGTAAAAAATGCGTTAAGGCCCATTCCGGGAGCTACGAGGATGGGATTTTTAGCATAAAGCCCCATCATTAGGCTACTGAAGAATGATACCAATACCGTGGCAGTTAGCACAGCAGCAAATGACATTCCGGTTTGGCTCAAAATTTCGGGGTTAACTACGATGATGTATGATGTTGCCAAAAAGGATGAAGCTCCGGCAATAACTTCGGTAGCAATGGTGGTATTATTCTTTTTGAGTTGGAAAAATTGCTCCATGCGGCTTAGCTTAAGCCTAAAGATATTGATTTGAGCCTTAAACGCAACTATTAGTGCTTACTTTTGTTAGATTGATAATTAAACAATACTAATGCAAATACACCAGCAACAAATCCAGATCAGCCAGCAAAAGCGCGGCTTTCATTTGATCACGTCAGAAATTGTGCGGTCGATACCGCAGATTGCCAATATCAAAACGGGAATGTGCCAGGTTTTTATTCAGCATACCTCGGCATCTTTAAGCATTAATGAAAATGCAGACCCTACGGTTCGTAAAGATTTTGAGATGTTTTTTAATAAGACTGTGCCCGAAAACGACCCGGAATATCTGCACAATGATGAAGGCTCTGACGATATGCCCGCACATTTAAAAGCTGCTTTGCTGGGTTGCTCGGTAATGATACCAATCCGCAATGGAAGATTAGCTTTAGGTACATGGCAGGGTATTTACCTATGTGAGCACCGTAATTATGGTGGAACCCGAAACTTAATGATAACAGCCTGGGGCGAATAATTTAAATTGCCCTAGCGTCGGTATATTCTTTGATCCGGGCAAAAAGTTCGTCTGGATTAAAAGGTTTTGATACGTAATCATTCATGCCGCTTTCTAACATCTCGTCGCGGGTTTCGGCTAAAGCGGATGCCGTTAAAGCTATAACCGGCAGGTTTTTATACTTATCCCCGGCCAGTTTACGTATCGCTATGGTGGCTTCGTAACCATCCATAACCGGCATTTTCAGGTCCATCAGTACCAGGTCGTAATTATTAGCTTGCACTTTCTCTAAGGCAATTTGTCCGTTCTCGGCAATATCGTATTCAGCTTGCCACTGTTGCAAAAAGCGTTTTACTACCAGCACGTTAACCGGATTATCATCAGTGATGAGTATTTTAAGCCCTTTGAGATTATCCTTTTTCGAGTAATCAGGAATTTTTTCGGACGGGATGGCCGGCTGGCTAGCCTTCTCCAATTCCAAGTCGAAATAGAATATAGAGCCTTGCCCCGGTGTACTCTTAAGCTGAATGTGGCTGCCCATTAACTCAAGCATACGCTTGGTAATGGTTAAACCTAAACCAGTGCCGCCATACATGCGCGTGGTATCTAATTCGGCCTGGTTAAACATTTCAAAAATATATTCCTGTTTATCTTCGGCTATGCCTATGCCGGTATCGCTCACGGCAAAGCCTATACACATGGTTTTATCTTTGTCCTCAACCAGCGCGGTACTGATATTTACCTTGCCCGATGGGGTAAATTTGATGGCATTACTTACCAGATTAGTTATCACCTGCCCTATCCTTACCGGATCGCCGTTAAACCACGATGGCAGCTCTGGATCAAACTGAACATCGAGTTTCAAGTCTTTTTCCTTAGCATCTTGCTCTTGTGATTTGCAGATATTTTTAAGCAACTCCTGCAGATCAAAACCTATTTTCTCGATGTTGATCTTACCGGCATCTATCTTATTCAGATCGAGCACATCGTTAATAATAACCATCAGGTTCTGCGCCGAAAACTTAAGCACATTCAATGCTTCACGTTGATCTTCGCGCGGATTTTTAAGCAACAGGTTGGTAAAACCGATAACGCCATTCATAGGTGTACGGATCTCGTGACTCATTACCGAAAGGAACCTTGATTTAGCCAACACGGCCTCTTCTGCCGCTTCCTTAGCTTTGATCAGGGCTTGCTGTACGTGTTTCTTTTCGGTTATCAGTTCGGTAAACATGATCAATCCGCCAACAACGCCTTCACTCTCGTACCAGGGGCGTATTTCCCAACGTAACCATTCCAGGCGGCCATCCATCCTGTAAAAGCTATCCTCGTCTTTTTTAATCACTTCGCCACGCAGACAACGTGCTAAATAAACCCGCCAAACATCAGGTATCTCAGGGAATACCTCAAAATGGCTTCTTCCAGCCAAAGTATTAATATCCAGTTTGTATGATGCCATCCATTGCTCGCTAACGGCAATGTATCGTAAGTCTTTATCCATCATAGCCAGTTGAACCGGCGAATGGCGGATAAAGGTTTCTAACTGGATCTGCTTTTGCCTAAGCTTCTCTTCTTGTACTTTTTGGGCGTTAATATCCTGAAAGATTCCGTAAAGGCGTACACATTTACCGTTCTCGAACTCTGGCTGACCAATAGTACGGGTCCATTTTATTTCTCCGGCTGTGTTTATTATTCTTAATTCCAGGTCGTAAGGTACACCTTTATCAACAGCGTTATGGAAAGCTTCAAGCAGTTTATCACGATCGGGACCTTCTTTAAAAAACAATGACGACGTACCGGGTCCGGGTTCAAAATCATCACCTACGCCAAATATTTCGCGGGTAACTTCGGTCCAGGTTACTTTTTGCTGGATCAGATCCAACTCCCAGCCGCCAACCATAGCTATTTTACTGGTGCGTTTAAAAAAATCCCGGGTGCGTAATAATTCGCGTTCGGCTAGTTTTTGTGCGGTTATGTTAATATGGTTACCAAATATTTGTACAGCTTTATTGTCGTTGTACTCAGTTACACGGCCGCTGAACAAAACATATACAATGGAACCATCTTTATGATAAAAACGAATCTCCTGCGCAAGCGGAATCTCTCCTTTACTATGGATATGCTTTCTGATCACAGCAACCAGCTTATCCATATCTTCGGGAAAGATCAGCTTTTTCCACTCGATAACCGTATTTGGGAAATCGTCAATACCATAACCCAATGCCTTTTTTAAGGTGGGGTTTATATAGCTTTCACGATCATTAATACTCCATTGCCAATAGCCGGTAACGTTTTCGTACAAATTAGGGCTATCAGGTTCAGACATATTAATTAAACTAATTAGAATTTTGTTTACGGATATTGAAAGCTAATGTTACTTTAACAGATGGTATAAATATATGTTTTTCTAACATTTAATAATTACCATAGTAATAATAATACAAAAGCTTAAAGGTAATAACAGAATTACGAAATCCGGGGGATTAAAGTTCTATCAGCAACTAATATTCACCGTTCAATTTAAAGGTATATGAAATATATTGGTGGTGATGTGCCAAAGAAATGAGCATTTCGGTTTCGATATCGTTATCGAATAATATAGGATAACCAACAGAGCTTTTTTGCAAGCTAAAATTGCTATTGGGATAGATGCTATACAGATTATTCAATAAAAACATCCTGACTAAATCGGATTGGTTCTCTGTATCCTGATGTATAATTCGCTGAATACCCCAATGGATATTTTGAAATAAAGGATTCTGATCAACAACCGTTGCGATCAGATCATCATTGATAATTGACTTGAAACAGAGCTTTGTTTGATTGATATAAACATTTCCTCCAATAAAACCACCTGCTAAATTTTCGGTTTCCCAAATATCATTAACTATGGTAGAGGAAAGTGTTTGCGGAATATCAATAATCTGAACAATAATTTTAGCAGGAGAAAAAATCAGATCGGAATCAAGCCTTTTTTGGTATTTATAGGCCGACTCTTTAACCGACCATAGCAACCATACAAAACTTTCGAAAGGTAAAGCGGCTATGGCGGGCTCTTGATAAAGCGCTAGCTCGGTTGGAGTTACAAATTTGGAATGGAAACGGATATCGTTAGTGCGCTGCCTGTTAATGGCGCTCAATGCTACAATATCGTTCCCGATACTGATCAAGCAGAATGGTTTACTTTATCGGCAATTACATCGATACAGTTACCTACCGAGAACATTTTTTCGGCAGAGTCAAAATCGATTTCGATGTTATATTGAGATTCGGCATCAATAATAATATCAACCAAATTAGCCGAATTGATCTTTAAGTCCTTGATCAAATCAGTTTCTTCGGTAATGCCGGCGAGCATTTCTTTATTTTCCGTGTAAGGGGTCAGTACTTTTTTTAGTTCTTCCAGAATTTCTGCTCTACTCATCAGTTATTTATATTTTGATATTATTAAACAGGCATTAACATCGCCAAAGCCAAAATTAGCTTTCGCCACGATATTAACCTCCTTATTTACCATTTTTGTTGATAAATTGTTTTCGCCCGCTATTTCCACTATCTCCGGGTTCGGGTCCTCTAAGTTAATATTTGGATGCACAAAGTTGTGCACTATTTGTAAAACAGCCGCAACCATCTCTAACGAACCAGCCGCACTCAGGCTATGCCCTACCATTGATTTAAGAGAGTTCACCATCGGGAAGTTATCACCTCTCCTGTTTAAAACCTTGCTCCAGTTGTCTATTTCGTATTTATCGGCCATGGTAGCGGTTAAATGGCCGCTTACCAGGTCAACCTGTTCGGTATCAATGTTTGATAGCTTTATGGCATCATCAATACATTTAATTACACCTGCAGAACCCGGGGCCGTCATACTACCGCCATTGCGCTGTCCACCACTGTTGGTTGCTCCGCCCAGTATTTCGGCGTATATTTTCGCTCCGCGTGCCAAGGCAAATTCTAAATCTTCCAATACTAATGCCCCCGCTCCAGATCCAGGTACAAAACCTCCTGCAGTCATACTCATTGGTCTTGATGCTGCTTCAGGGTTATCATTAAACTTCCGCGATAATACCCGCATCGAATCAAAGCCGCCAAAAATATATCGATCCACAAATTCGCAGCTGCCTACAACCATCCGCTTAGCCATCCCGAATTTAATGTATTCGTAACCTAACAAAATAGATTGTGTGCCTGTTGCGCAAGCGGCAGAGTTATTAATGATCTTGTTACCTAACCCTAATCTCCCTGATATGTAAGCAGTAACACCACTATTCATAATTTGTTCCACCACGCGCGAGCCTAATTTTTTCGATTCTTTGGCATCAACCCGGTTTATGGCTGTTTTAATCACGTCGGTATCAGATACACTGCTACCAAAAACACAGCCAGTATCCCACAAGGTGTCTTCACTGTAAATTTCGTTACCGGCATCCATCCAGGCATCCAGCGCGGCTTTAATACCAAAGGCTATACCTTTTCCTTTTAAGCCGTATAATGATGTTTCGGGAATATAATTACGCAGTTGCTCCCATTCAAACTCGGGGAAACCACCTACCTGGCAATTAAATTTCAAATCTTCAAATTCGGGATAAAATTTGATACCAGACACACCATTTTGGATGGCATGTAGAAAGTCGGACACGCCTATCCCATTGGGAGAAACCACACCTAAACCTGTAATTACCACACGACGACTCATTCTGCTCCTTTATCTTTTTTAGGGATGGCGCTTTTAATTACACCTGAAAATGTCCCTTTTGCCACTAATTCGTTTGAGCCATTATGCATTTCGATAGCACACTTTAATTTACCGAACCTAAAATATTGTTTTTTAGATGTTACCACAACTTTTTCTCCGGGTAACACCATTTTATAAAAATCTACATTGGTTGAGGTGAGTAAGGGGAACGAACCTTCGTCCATTAAAACTTGGTCTTCGTGCTGCCCGCTTATCATTAAATGGATACCTAACACTACCAGGCCTATTTGCGCCATAATTTCGGTTATGATAACACCTGGAGTTACCGGGTTACCTACAAAATGGTCTTCGTAAAAAAAAGCGTCAGGCTTTAAAGTGTAATCGCCCGTTACGCCATCGCTACCCAGAGCCGAAATATTATCGACAAACAAAAAGGACGATTTGTAAGGTAAATAGCTAAGTATCTCGTTATTCATGTTCAATCAAAAGCAAAAACTACCGGCAGTGCTCCCCGCCATCTACATGAATCAACGATCCGTTTATCCAGGCTGCTTCGGGTGTACACAACAGGTAAATCACGTTGGCCACATCTTGCGGCGTGGTTATTCTACCCATTGGGTTCCTGATAACAGCATTATCAATTAATTGTTCGCTACCGGCAATCATTCTTAACGATGGCGTATCGGTAACTCCCGCTTGTATTATATTGGTGCGCAAACCGTATTTACTTAACTCTACAGCCATATATGTGGCCAAACTTTCCAGAGATGCTTTCGCGATAGAAACTGCCGCGTAACCATCCCAGTAACGGTGTGCGCCTTCACTGGTTAAACCAATAATTCGGCCATCTAAAGCGAATAAGTCATTTTTAATAATTAGCCTTGCCCAATCCAGCAAGCTATTGCTCATAGCGTAGCTGGTATGTTGAATATCCTCGGCCGAAAGCGTGGCATCATCGCCAACCAATGGTTTTAAATTTCCCCGCGCTATAGAGTGCAACAATAGCTTCACACTACCTTTCGGGATAACAGTATCAATTTGCTCAATAAATTGATCTCGACCAGTAACATCCAGAGCATTGATGTTAAACGGCAGAATATTAACGTCATTAATTTCGGCAAGCGCACTTAGTTTTTCTTTAAGCTCTTTTTCGGAAGATCGCATCTCACGATACAACAAAGCAATGCTCATACCATGCGAAGCCAGTTTCTCAACCGCAGCAAATCCAAAGCCGCTCGAGCCGCCCAGTATGATGGCCCATTGATTCGAAAATTGCGTTGGGGATATCTGCACTTAATATTTATTGTTTTAGGAACAAGCCTTGTCCCGTAGTATTTAATGTTATAATAACCCTCAAAAGTAATGGAAATCTATCAAAATCCGGCTAATGCGGGGGCATTAAATATCACATTCAACATAAATCTTTATATTCGCATGGTTATCTGCTTATGCCATCTATGAAAATCAAACTTATATTTTCACTGTTTTTTGTTCTCGTTTGCGCATTTGTGCAGGGCGAAAACCTGTTACAAAAATTCGATAAATCAGCAGTTTATACGGCGTTACGCTCAGGTAAACTAAGCGAGATAAACAGCCAGTTAACCGCCTTGAACACCTTTAACGGGAAAGAAAAAGAAGCATACGAAGGAACCTTACTGATGCGCAAAGCAGGTTTGGTTGCCATACCAGGCGAAAAGCTAAAGCTATTTAAAAACGGTCGAATCAAGCTGGAAACAGTATTATCAAAAGATAGTAGCATTGCCGAATACCGTTTTTTGCGGTTGATCATTCAGGAGAATGCCCCTAAAATAGTGAAGTACAAAGCCCAGCTACAAAGCGATAAGGCTTTCATTATTAAGACATACAAAAACCAATCGCCAGATATTAAAGAGGCGATTGAAGATTACAGCAAAAGTTCAAAAATTTTACGCCCGCAAGACCTCTAAATTTTTGAGCATGAGTAAAAAGGTATTATCTATCTGTTACACCCAATCGGGCCAGTTGCGCGAGATCCTCGATAACTTTACAGCACCGTTGGAGGCTGCAGGAATTTCTGTTGAGAAAGTAAACATTAACCTAAAACAAGATTTTGTCTTCCCCTGGACAACCGACCGCTTTTTTAGCGTAATGCCCGATTGTCAGTTGGATGTACCTGTTGAAATTGAACCCTTAACTTTACAGGAAAACCAATATGACCTGATCATTTTAGGATACCAGGCTTGGTTTTTATCGCCAAGCATCCCGTTCAATTCGTTAATGAACGATGCGAAGTTTAAGTCTATATTGAAAGACACACCGGTTATTACCGTTACCGGGGCACGTAATATGTGGCTCAATGCCTTTGTACGGGTTAAAAAACTAATTAAAGCAGCAGGGGCTAACTTAGTTGGCAACATTGGTTTGGTTGATACCCACCCAAACCCAATTAGCTTTGTTACCATTTTTCATTGGATGCTGAAGGGTAAAAAAGACAGCTACCTGGGAATCTTCCCGCCCCCGGGAGTGCCGGATAGCGAGATCAAACGGGCATCAACTTTTGGCGATAGCTTGCTGCCTCACCTGCTCAAAAACAATTACGAAGGTTTGCAAACCCAATTGAGTAACCAACGTGCGGTAGTATTGAAATATAATCTGATGGTGATTGAAACCGTAGCGGGCAAAATATTTAAAGTTTGGGCCACCTTTATTTCAAAAAGAAAAAACAAAAAGGCCTGGTTAAAGGTATTCAAGTATTATTTAATGGTTGCCTTTTGGATAGGCGCGCCAATAATGCTTACACTCAATGCCATATTTTTCCGGTTCACTACACCTAAGCGTATTGCTGCCCGGAAACATCATTTTTTAAGTTTATCATAGATCTATATATGCCTGTTTATATTAATAAAACGTCTGCCTATTTCCCTAATGAGCCCGTTCCGAACGAAGATATGGAACTATACCTGGGCTATATCAACGGCAAACCATCCAAATCAAAAAACATCGTTCTGCGTAACAACGCCATAACTAACCGCTACTACGCTTTAGAAAAAGGCGGAAAATCAACTCATACAAACGCACAGATGACGGCCCTGGCTGTTAAAGAGTTATTTAAAGATGCACCAGAACATCTGAAAGATATTGAACTGTTATCCTGCGGAACATCTTCCCCCGACCAAATGATGCCAAGCCATGGCGTAATGACTCATGGCTGGTTACCAGAGGCCGAGGCTATCGAGGTAGTATCGCCTGCAGGTGTTTGCTGCGCGGGTATGCATGCTTTAAAATATGCCTACATGGCTATCCGCACTGGTGATGTGAAGTTGGCGGTGGCTACAGGTTCTGAACGTTTTTCAGGGTTGTTAGTATCGGAAGTATTTGAGGAAGAAGCACATAAACTGGTTGAGTTGAATGAAAATCCTTATATCTCTTTTCAGAAAGATTTTTTGAGATGGATGTTATCCGACGGTGCTTCGGCCTTCTTAATGTCCGATGAGCCAAACAAGGAAGGTATTAGCTTGCGATTAGATTGGATAGAAGGTGTATCCTACGCCAATGAAATGGAAACCTGTATGTATATGGGTGGCGAAAAACAAGCCGATGGTACGTTGAAAGGATTTATGGATTATAGTCCGGAAGAGATCATGACCAAATCTATTTTCAGCGTTAAGCAGGATATTAATTTATTGAGTGATAACATCGTTGCCCTTGGCGGGAAAAAGATCAAGGAGATCTTCGATCGTCGTGGCTTAACTGCTGCCGATATCGATCATTTTTTACCGCATATCTCAAGCAATTTCTTCAAAAGCAAAATTTACGATCTGGTTGAGATCTACGGCGGTGGCATCCCTTACGAAAAATGGTTTATTAACCTCTATACTGTAGGTAACGTAGGCGCGGCATCCATTTACCTGATGATAAACGAGCTATTCAATAGCGGTAAATTGAAAGTTGGCGAAAAGCTGTTATTATTGGTGCCGGAAAGCTCACGCTTTTCATACATGTACGCTATGCTAACTGTTGTTTAATTTGGTGAGATGAAAAAGGAGGATGTTCCGCAGGACTTGAGTTCGCTGGGTAAAATTACCAAGGAGGTTTGCTACGCAACCGACGAAAGTGGTAAATACACCACCGAACTAAGCAAAGGCTGGGATGTAAAAATAACCGCCCTTGATGCTGCCTGGGATGAAATTGCCGACCGCGTTGAACAAGCCAAACAAAAGGTTTTGAAAGGTGGGGCCAGTCCCCTGCTCTATTTTATGGAAAAGGCTTTAATGGACACAAGCATACTAGCTGATTATACCGGCTTTTGGCAATGGCAAATCAAAAGACATTTAAAGCCGGATGTATTTAAACGCCTATCGGACAAGAAACTACAACGCTACGCCGAAGTTTTTAACGTAAGCGTAGCCGACTTAAAAAGCATGAAATTTAATGAAGCTTAATTATGAACACTTACAGGCCGCCCATTGCGAAAATGGCGTAACTACAAGCCTGTTGCAAAATATTGGTGTTCACCAAATTACAGAACCCTTAGCCTTTGGCATTGGCTCAGGGATATTTTTTGTTTATATACCGTTAATAAAAATCAATAACGGACCAGCAATTGCATTCCGCAGCTTACCGGGATTGGTTTTTAACCGTACATGTAAGGCTTTGGATATACCCGTAGTAAGAAAGAAGTTTAGTTCGAAAGAAAAAGCGCAGAGTTACCTCGACGACTGTTTAACTGCCGGGCATCCGGTAGGTTGCCAGGTTGGGGTTTATTACCTACCTTACTTCCCGAAAGAATACCGTTTTCATTTCAATGCTCATAACCTGATTGTATATGGAAAAGAAGGAGACAATTACCTGATAAGCGACCCCGTGATGGAAACCGTAACTACCATGAAGAGCTACGAATTGGAGCGTGTGCGCTTCGCCAAAGGTGCCTTGGCACCAAAAGGGCAATTGTATTATCCCAAAGAAAGCAGGCTGGTTACTGATGACCAGATCCGCGAAGGAATCAAAAACGGGATCAAAAAAAGTGTATATGATATGTTGCACATTCCCGTTCCAATTACAGGCGTAAAAGGTATCAGATTCATCGCCAAAAGGATCAGGAACTGGCGCGATAAACTGGGCGTAAAAAATGCAGGCTTATACCTTGCCCAATTAGTACGCATGCAGGAGGAAATTGGGACCGGCGGTGGCGGTTTCCGTTATATTTATGGGGCATTTTTACAGCAAGCACACGCTTATTTACCTAAAGACGAGCTGCTTGAAATATCTAACACCTTTACCCAAGCCGGCGATTTGTGGCGTACAGCTGCCATACAGGCATCAGGCATCTACAAAGGTCGTATTGGCAACCAGGAAGATTTTAACTTGATGAGCGATTATCTGTTAGAAATTTCCGAGATCGAAAAACAGGCATTTACCGCTTTATCCAAAATTAAATGGTAATGGATACTTTGGCTATCGATATTCAGAATGTTGCTTTTAACTATCCCGGCAATACCGGCACGTTTTTCTCACATTTTAACTTACAAATAGCTAAAGGAGAACGCTTTGGATTATTCGGACCAAATGGCGCGGGTAAAACTACCCTGATGAATTTGATGACGGGCTTACTGCCCTTCCCGGAAGGAAGCATTAAGTTGCTGGGGCAGGAAATTAAAGGCAATCATCAACAAATCAATAAGCTATTCGGTTTTGTACCACAGGATTT
>Ga0116227_10004280_pt1 | contig 31053 bp, 22 predicted proteins | sample S1TSphgellanicum_FD_89693 | JGI IMG/M metagenome (GOLD analysis project Ga0116227, IMG submission 89693) | Host-associated microbial communities from peat moss isolated from Minnesota, USA - S1T2_Fb - Sphagnum magellanicum MG | ecosystem: Host-associated > Plants > Peat moss > Unclassified... | reverse complement strand
TATTTAATGGATCCAAAAAACCTTTTGACCTTCCGAATGAAGTATCCTCATAGTGAAAGAGGAGCTAAAGGTGTATTTTGTGATGGCAATTGCCATTTCCAATGGGTCACCAAATTGGCTAGCTTGTCGCAATTACAATTCATCTCAATAAGGACCTTTTCCATGTCTTCCACTATTCAAGTATTTCTTATACAAGGCATTATATTTGAAAACATGAACATAATCATCATAAGTCATAATATAAAACATCCACCTTTTTTTCCAGATTATTAATTATAACCAAATGTTACAAACTATTTCTAATAGATTACAAGTCAGCGTGTTTATAATCTTTTCATTGTTGAATTTCTGCAAATGATTTTAAAAATCACTAGTAGAAATTGGCCAAAGTGTAACCACATTATTTGCAATTACATGCGACTATTAATCATTTGTGACTAGCATTGGACATTTTTGCAACTATTTCTTATATTGGTCAGATTTGATAATACACAACATTTAATTTACTACTATTTTGGTTTTCATCCCAAAAAAACCACTTATGTCCCATTAGTTAAAAAATTTGCAACCAATTTAATTACAACTATATGATTATACAAAGGTGTATTTTGTGTATTCTAAAGGGGATAATTAAGTATATTAAGATTTACAAATGTCTACTTTCAATATATATGAATGGCCATATTACATGTGTATTCAAAGATTATTATTAGCATTAAATGGCCTTGATGTTATGGTTACACTAAGTGTATATTTTGATTATATTAAAATTTTATGTAAAATATTTACTAAATATATTACAACCATATTACAAGTTTATCCAAGCTATTTTATTATACTTCCTACAATTATTACAAATGACATTCATTATTATTTATATCATATCATATCATTTTTATTTTTATTAATTTCATTATAGTAAAAATTTAATTTTTAATACTATCATTGATTACAATTTAAAATAATAATATTTTATTACATAATAAAGATTATGATGACAATACTAATATAATAGAAAAATAACAATATAATTACTGAAATTAAAACTATTATGCCTACTAAAATTATTATGTAAATGTAGAAATTATTTTCAAAGGAGAAATATACTTACTAAAAATATAGTTTTTCTATGATTAAAAATGAATATTTATTATAATAGTTCATAAATAGCTATAACAAATGAAATAAAAATAAAATAGTTAGCCTAAGCTAGCTATTAATTACATTATTAGAAAATTTTAAATATATGATTAATATAAAATAATTATTAATTATTTTACATTTCAGTTATTAATTTATTTTCTATGAAATATCAATTAATAGGTCATTAATAAATAAATAATTATTTAAATATTAGCCAATTACTAGTTAATTAAATTAATTATAGATCATTATATTTAATAAGTAATTAAAAATAAATATTTATTACTGTTTATTTAACTAATAAATTTTTCAATGTTTGATAATAACTAATAATATAATTACTTATTTAATGATATAATTATGTAATTAAAGTTTTTTATGATTACTATTATAAATGATTAGTTTGTTGGTTAGTTTATTAATTGATTATTTAGTGATTAATTAATTAATTTATTATTATTATTATTAGTTAATTTATTAGTTAACTAGTTAGTTAATTAGGTTGTCATTTACTTGCCTAATTACATAATTTTAAATAATTAGAATGAAGATAAAATTTTGGGATAAACTTTTTAGTTGCAAATAGTTTGTAACTAAAAATGTTTAATCACAAACTATTTATAACTAAAAAGTTTATTTCATATGTTTTGCTTTACATTTTCATATTAAGAACTATGGGCATATGGGGTGAGATAATAAAAGAAGCTAACCCCAAAATAAAATATAAATATTCATGTACTTACACCTAACTTACCTACCTTAATTAGGTATTTAGCCTAGGTAGGTAAGTAGGTCCTTCCTAGATAGGTGTCTAGTCTAAATAGAGGGGTATGTAAATCTTACCTACCTACTAACCTAATTCAACCTACATATTTAAATATGATTTAAATTTATTTTGGACAAATTCATTTAATATGCCACAACAAATTTATATTACACCACGTTCACAATCTAATACCATCCAAACATAAAAATTAGATATCTTTAAATATTTTAAAATTATAATAAAAGTATTTGAAATTATGAAAATATGGGACATGTGGCAACACATCACTTGCTCCCATTGTTCACCAAAAAAGTTGCATCTTAATTGCAAGCAACAATACTATATAGTTATTCAAAGTGATGAAGTATTTCATTGATTTTTTCTTTCATCCAAATTCTTTGTTGTTTGTAATTAGTGTCATATGCAATTTGTCTAATGTGACTATTAAAATTTAAGTCACAAATGTCACCTACGACTAAAAATTAGTCATAGGATATTAGCAAAGGTTTGGCTAGATTTCTTACATCAAGCATGAATCCCCCCCAATGTCTCACACAAAAGTGCTAGAAACCCAACCAATTACTAAGCTCATGAATTGCACTTTCAAAAGTTATCCCAAAAAAAATACCATTGACACCAAATTACAACATACTGAACATCAACTTCTTCGAAAGAGGTGGTGTTTTATAATCATAACACAATGCCTTGTGCCATTCTTGGGAATTTGATGTAATCAATTGTTTCATGTGTCTACCAAATGATTGAGTCCAATGGGAAAAGTAAGTTCCTTCCTTGCCAACCATCTTCACGAAAGGATTTCCAAAACCATAAACAATTAACATTCTAGTTGCTTGCGCACTATCCACCATGAAACTTTTGAAATTGGGATGAACAATACCAAACCTAAGCAACACTTGGTTGAGTTTTGTCCACATGACACATTGTGCTTCATGGATTCAGATTGCATGTCATAAATTGCAATGGTGAACACTTTATAATACATTGGGTCCTAAATATGACATGGTGGTCCATTCCTTAGGATGCTTCGTGTGATCAAACATTTACCATGCATTTTGAAAATCACCACCAGGTTGCATCCGCTTGACCAAATCAACCCCACTTGCCAACCCATGAATTGACATTTTGAAAAGAAGCAACTATTTTGGACATAGTCATAAGGACTTTTAGACTTGAGGAGAATTATATTTCCATAGAACCTTTACTACCTAGATAATGTTTAAAGGATGCAACAAGGTTATGAATGATAGGAAAACACAAAGCTTGGAATTTGTCCATCACCTTGTCAAGTTTTTCACCCTAGAAGAAAACTAGGTTTTTGTAACCAATCAATTTGTGACTACTTGTGACTATTTGTAATTTGCAACTATCATTAGTTCTTTCTTCAAGTACTTTTTCCATTTGGTTGTGCTTGCAACTACACTACAATTATCTTGTAACTAATGTTTTTTTCATTCTTCCATTTGAACAATTTTTAACATGGTTTTCATCCAAGAAGACCCATTTATGTTCCATTAGTTGCAAATGTGGTTAAATGAGGTTTTTGGTTCATTTGATTATGATCACACCCTATTCATCATTCTACATTGTTCATTAACATTTACAAAATGCTTGTTTTAAATTTGTAAATCTACAGTTTAGGTGATTTCTCATGTAATTGTTACACCAATTTGATGCATTATCCTTCAATGTGAAATTAAACAAATTTGTTATTTCTTCATTTATTGTTTCACCATTAACTTTAATGGTGGTTTCAAATACTTGTACATGAGCATCCAAATCAAAACCTTTTTTATATTCAAGATAATTTAAAGGTCTCCTAGAAGTTTTAGAATATGGTATTATAGGTTGCACAAATGTTATTACAACACTTTTTAGGGGTTCAAGAAAATCTCCTCCTAGATTTGGTGGTATTGTTATGGTAATAATATTGTGTGTGACGATATCCCTATGGTCAACTATATAGACCTATATAGATCTAGGTGGATAATACAAACCACACCTACTGCTTGAGGGACTACTTTTGGGGGAATATTTTTATGAATATTCTCACAAAAATAGTATAAAAATCTTTAAAAACCTTGAAATTTTTCTTTATATTATTATGTCAAGGTTTATGTAAAAGATTTCAAAAAAAATTCATTTTCAAAAGTTTTGAACCCCATATACAAACCATTACAATGTTTAATTGGATATTTTGAGAATTTTTAATTCATTACATATTTTTCAAATTGATTCACATGTTTCAATGATATATTAAAAACCTTACAATATAATTTATTTGTTAAAAGTAAGATTGTGTTATTGTAATTAGGCAGATAGGGATGTATGAAGATAGTGAGAAGGTATTGTGATGTCTATTTTAGGATAGGTTGGATAGAGCACATTTAGTAAAAATAAGGTAGGTGAGATTAGGACTATTGAAGTGGAATTCAAATTAATTTAAGGCGGAAGAATTGAGGATCAAAGGAGGCTTTGGAGTTTTTTAAAGGAATTCTTGTTTTGAATGTTTTGTTTTTTGGAGCACAAAGTAGAGAGAAAACAAAGTAGTAATTTTAGAAATATAGAACAATTTTGACAATGAACATAGAGTTGTTGAACTATGTTCTTTTGTATTTTGAACTATACTTTTCCATGATCTATTTTTTCCCTTTATATCATATGAGAAGTAAAACTGTGGCAAAATTATGACAAATTCATAATTGTGTAGATACTTTGGTTATGAGAAATGTTGTTGAAAAACATTCTAAATTATGTAAGGATTTTAAGTATAGATTTTATGACTGAAATTGAACTTGTTACAAGAATAGAAAGTGTAATTAAAACATTGTTAAAATATTAGGATTTACCATTTGGCGACCATTCTCGAGATGAATTTGGGGTTGTATGAATTGCTTTGGTTTTATTGTTTGGTAATAAGTATAGAAAGGTTATTACAAAGAATTTTGTTTTATTTTTTTAACTATAGATTTTGAATTAATGAAGAAAAATTGTTCGGATTTAGATCTAAGCAAATAGTTGTTGTAAGGATTTAAATTTATGGCAAAAAAATAAATCCAAGGAAGAATGGTAGAATGGCGGCAAACATAAATCAAGTAATAATTTGAAATTTGTAGAGACCATTAAATCAGGTAGCCATGCAACAAAATGAAAAAAAAAATGTACTAAAGGATGAACTGCAATTTGTAAATGATGAAACATAGTTCCATACTCCAAAAATAATACAATATATATGCAAAGAATACCTAGGACAGAGGAGTGCCCTATAGGGTGCATGATGTTGTATGTAATTGTTATGGAACCTTGGGAATTGTTCATTGGCAAAGCAATCAGGCAACCCCATGTTCAAACAAGGTTGCCATGAAGGTAGAACCTCCAAAAGTTAAACCAGAGGATGGGGAGACAATGCAATCAAGGTTATCATTGTAAATCTACAACAAAGGGAATGGGAAAAATTAGAGATGAGTTTGTCAACCCAAAGACATGGTAATTAATACATATTTGAGGACATGCTACATATGCATCAAGAAGTGTAAGGGGGTATGGAGACAAGATCCACAAATAGAGGTTTTACTTGGTAATCTACTTCACCTTAGTACCATCACAATCACGATAAATGGGATGAAGAATTGGATAATGATGAAGTTGAACAAATATTATCACAATATGCTGAGATTGTACTATAGACTAAGGATCTAAATAAACATGTTTTCATAGCTGAAATAGTGTATCAAACCCAAATGGAGAATAGAGTTGAACACAACATTCCACTAATGATGATGGTTACACCTAAAATATGACAAGTATACAAGGTTAATGTAATGTAGACCACTAAGTCCCAGATTAGACCTAGCCATCAACCCATATTACTACTAGGAGAACAAATAATTTGGAGTAGATCTTGTTAAAGCATAAATTAACATTATAGACTCACAACTAATCATTGTAGCTTCTATAGACAAGAAGATCATTCACTTATGGATTTTCCATTCATTGAACGAAATGTGCAAAATTCAATGATCAATCATTTCCATATTCAAGCACAAAACCACCAAAAATCTAAAAAATGATCAGAATTTGTTGGCCACTCATTATGAAAATCAAGGGAGTTTTGTAACTAATTTTGTAATTCAATTTTTGAACTATAAAGGACATTTGCAACTCATTGTATTTATATGTTGTGAATGATAATGAACAAATTGCATGAATTGCAGAGTTGCAATTCACCATATATACAATGCAACTCATTGCAATTCAATTACAACTCTATTAAAACAACTCATTTTCAACTAATATAAAATTCCATTATAATTGCACCCATGATGTCATGTTGACATCATTGATTATCATCCATTTATTAAAATCTAACATGTGGCATTATGAAGATTTTTGACATTTGTTTTTTTCAAAATTTTGATCTCCATTGTTCATTATGATTGTTAATGATGATCTGAAATTGTGACATGTGACACATTATTTTTTTTTGCCACATGGCATATTATTTATATTTTGGAATAAATAAATAAATATAAATATCTATTTTAATAGTTAAGTAGGAAGTGTTAAGGGCACAAAAAGCCAAAAGATAAAGGTTAAAGGAAAGGCTTAAGTTTAATTTTCATATAAAGAACAGGACAAAATTATGTGATTCAAAAATAAAAACACAAAAAATTTAAACAAAAACACAAAATGTGCAAGACAAATGTAGAAACGAATCTTTATTATGTTAACATATGCAAACATGAACATGAAAAGAACATGACAAGGCTATGGTGTAAGACTATGTTTAAAATTGGTGTTAAACAGATTGAAAGAAATGAGGGGTCTTACTTTTATTTATACCCTTTTGGGGACTTAATTCAAAGAAGCTTCCAAGGATGTTTCTATGTGTGCATCGAATAAAGATGTTTTTTGAGAGCCTTTTTAACTAAAAGTCAATTATGAATTAACTAAAATTTAATTAAAAATCAATTAGGATTTAAGTAAGAGTTAACTAAAAGTTAATTGGGAGTTTAACTAAAAGTTAACTAAGAATTAATTCGAAGTTGACTGGGAGTTAACTAGGAACTAATTGGGAGTTAACTCAAACTTAATTAAAAGTTAATTAGAAGTTAAGTAAAAGTTAACTAGAAGTGAATTAAGACTTAGATAAAAATTATCTAAAAATTAATTAAAAGTGAACTAAAACTTAACTGGAAGTTAATTAAGAGGTAATTAAAAAAACTAAAAATTAGGTAAAAGTTCAATACAAGTCATGGATGAACATTCAAAAAAATGAACCCAATGGCATTGACATCCATGATAGGTTGTACATAACCATAGATAAGTAGGTTGGTAGGTTTTAAGACCTACATACCTACATACCTACATATTTACCTAGGACCTAATTGGGTAGGTAGAAAAATAAAAGAATAAACATGATTTTTTTTAAAAAAATTATGTTTTGCTTTCAAGTTAAGCTTTCTTGAGCTCATCCCAAAATGACATTTGTATTTTAATGTGAGATTATGAAAGAACAAATTTTTTTTATATACTTTGTAACATGGGATTTGAAAACAAAGCACATGGGTTAAATATTTAAGTTGTTCTTTAATTGCAAATTAAGTTGTAATTGAGTTGCAACTATAAACTTAAGCATTCAAGGTAGGTTAAATCCAAGGGCCCTCCATTGTTTTTGGTGTCCAAACAAAACTTGAACTAGTTTTATTCAAATGAACCTCTAGGACATTCAAAATCATCAAAAACATATTAGAGTTGAGAAAGTTATGGCCCCCCAAAGTAGAGGGGGTCAAAAACTCAGAAAAACAAACCACTGAATGCTACAAAGGCTAGTTCCCAAACACCTAAAAAAGTTTTTATATGTTGTTTTATTGTTATTAAAAGTCAAAGATGATTTGTAAAACTTCATAATAAGAAATAAAATTGTTATGAGGTTTGAAAGTAGGAGGGGTCCAAAGGAAAAAAATGTGTTTTATAAGTTGGAAAATTTATTTATCTTCTTGTTATTTTTTCATTACTCCTTTTCATTTACATTTCAAAGATGATTTTTGAAGCTTGAGGTAGCGATCCCATAACATTTTAAATCACTCAAAATGGAACACATATGATGAAGATATAAATAACTAATGAATATGTATATTTTTTAAATTATAAGTGGTTGTATTATAACATAACATAGTTGAATAGTAGTACTTTATCAGTGGCACACTAGTGGTTGGGTTAATTGTATCATTGGGAATCACAATTGAAATTAGTTACAAATGTATTCCATAATGGGGGGTGGAAATGTGGACATGTGGCATGATCACATGTATGTACATTGTATTTAGTTTCAACATAGTTGTTGCTTTAGTGGTACATTTACAATAGTTCTAAAATTGTTACCACATGTAATTACAATGCAACTTCTGAAAAAATCAAACATGGTTGGCTACATATATATGTATGATGTGTATAAATTACCATATAAAAGATCCATTTTCAACTCACTTACAACTATAATACAACTAATTGATTTTCTAACATGGTAATTTATTTATTAATACACAATATTTCTAAAGGGATAGTTACACATTAGATGTAATACCCAAGAGATAATTGCACAATAGTTCTATATGAGTTATTTTTTGAGTTTTAGTTACAGGGTAGTGTGGTTTTGAAGAACATGATTTTTCATAGTGATATCATAGAATGTGGTAATAACAACACAATTACAAAACTATAGAAATCTATGTAACATTGTTGAGAAGGGTGCTGCATGGAAGACACCTTTTGAAGGTAGGATACCCCAAATCACTGGACTATGTCATTCCACACTAGAGGGAGTTAAGATGACTACCAATCATCCTACTTTGAGTAATGCAAAACTTGCAACTTTTAAAACTACAAAATCTATGTCTAGATTAAGGAATAGAACAATATTAGATACCACAACATTTAAAAGCAGTGGCATACCCATTCATGGAAGATAAATGCCATAGTTTTTCATTACAATTATTAGTTGGGTGCAAAGAATTCATGTGATGACAACATACCCAACCAGATTTGTGCCTGTGACTATGGCAGGAAATCTAGTATCTACACGAAATGATGGAATTCTTATAATATTAGTTGAAAATAGTTCTTTTTACAATACAGTTCGTACAAAACTTGTTGAGATTTTAGAAGGAAACCATTATAGTGGCTTTAAAGTAATACCTGTTGGTTTTGGTGCTAGAAAATTTGTAGTAGTAAACCATGATGTGGAGTTACTAGTGAACTTATTCTCAAAAAAACCTTTCCATTGTGTAGTTACTACTAAATCTATACGACCAAACCTAGGAAGATATCCTTTAAAACCTCCAAGAGGTATTACAATGTCATATGTGCAACCTACAGTACCTTATTATAGACCTTTTAGGAGACCACTAAATTATCTTGAGTATAAGAAAGATTTTGATCCAGATGTTCATGTATGAGTATTCAAAGCTACTATCAAAGTTAACGGTGAAATGGTAGATGAAGAAATAACTAATATGTTCAATTTTACATTAGAAGATAATGCATTTGATTAGTGTAACAACTACATGCAATATAATCACAATTGTAGATTCATAGATCTAGAGCAAGCTTTTTGTAGATGTTATCAGATGATGCAAATGATGAACACCTATATTTAAAACTAAAGAACTTGAAACAAAAATCCATAAAGTTTGTTGAGGTGTATTATGAAAGATGATTGAAACTGGCCAATTGTTTACAAATGCTTACTACAGACAATTTCCTAACCACAATTTTCCAATTTGGACTACAATCTTACTTACGCATTGCTACTATGAGACTTTACAATAGCACAAGGAGTTGAGGTTGATTTACAAAAAAGGTATTGTTATGCCTAAAGCACAAAGTGCATTCTTTGTACCATAAACCGCAGGGATAGGGAGCATAGCTAAAGGAAACCAAATAGTCACAAAGTTGAATATGTAATATATTAATTATCACACAAATCACAATGTGGAGACTTGTAGAAACAAGAAGGGGGAACCTACTATAGCTACTACCTAGGCTAGTAAACCTTTAATACCATTAAACTACCCTTGTCACATTTGTGGAATAGTGGGTGACAAATTGACGAACTATTTAAGATTTGGTGAAATGCAAAACATGTTCAAGGGTAAAAGAGGTCAAACCACAAAATCTAAACCAGTAGCTGAGGTTAAAGATATTATTGCCTTAGTTAACATGGTGGATGTCAATGTTATCATTCAAAGTAAAACAAGTGAATAACAGGTGTTCAATATCGAAAGCCAAGGAAGAACAAATCTACAACAAATTAGGAAGTTGAAGAGAAGTTGAAAGGGTCTATGGTGGAAACCATACAATAGATGTAGGCAACTAGTCTGCCACCAAACTTACCTACTCCTTTAGTAAGAAAATGGACCACCAATTAGGCTGGGATGCTAAGCTCAGTAGAATTTGTAAAACCAACAAAACTTCAAGAAGTTCCTTTTACCTCTCCAAGTAAAATCATTTCTATGGAAGAGATTTTTTAGGATATAAATAAGCAAATGCTAGAAACCAATTATACTTTCAATTGTGGATAGTTGATTAAGATAGTACCAAATCTGAAGAAATATCTATGGTAGAAACTAAAGGCTAATAAACCACAAATTAATACCAAGTTAGTGAATGAGAAAACAACCATGTTTATAATACCTGACATTAGCATAACAATAGTTGCTAATGTTGGGTACATTGATGAGACACCAATGAAGGTCTACTCAAAATATACACTTAGTGTAACCATAATATTGTGGCCATTTAATGTTCAAACATTAGTACAACCATTAGTGCCATTAACATATTTGTTTGTAATTTTTTCTACAAATCTCATATACCACCAAGTTCCTCAAACCATAATTCTTCTTTTGTTATGCCAGAGCTTAAACATTAGACTAAGATGTCATGTCAAAATTAATCTATGTTTTCATTGTCATGGGCATGAAAAGAACGAAACAATAAGATTTCCAAATCACATGAATGAAGGCAGGGCTTGTTTTCAATCCAGGTCATGGAATGAAAAAATCAAAAGTGAAAACATGATGTGTGCACAATGTGAATGCAAAAGGATTTTATTACAAAAATATGACAAAAGCATAACAAGATCATAACAAAGATACATACCCAACATTGATGTTGAACAAATTGAAGGTAATGTGAAATTCTATTTCTATTTATACCCATTGGGCACCTAGTTCAAAAAATCTTTTCAAAAAACTTAAAACCTACATGTGACCCATGTTCACCCATGTGCAACCCATGTCCATCCATGTGTGAATTAATAGTGAAGTATGAATTAATTAAAAGTGAATTAGATGTTAACTGATATTTAATTATGAATTAATTGAAAGTTAACTAAAAACTAACTAAGAGTGAATTGAAATTAAATTATAAGTTAGGTACAAATTAATTACAAGTCATGGATGAACATTCATATGAATAAACTTCATAATATTAGCATCTGTGACATTCATCATATATCTAGAAAGGTTCATGTTTGCACCCATAGAATAATCATATACACATGAATTGGAAAGAATTACTACTTGGGCATCAAAGGCTAAACTTGTGGGTTTGTTTGAAGTTTAATGGAGAACACCAAGGCATGACTTATTGGTGGAGTTTCTCAATATTTAAAAAATTGAAAGAGATGAAATAATTTTTACCAAGATAAGAAAGAAAATAGTCATAGATACATCATAACATAAATTATGTTTAAGATTTCTATCATAGGTTGGAAAAAAAAAGAATGTTAATAAGTAAACTATAGAAGCCATGTGTGAGACATACCGACACAATCGTGTGTGGTAGTTTTAATTTTTAAGAGTTGCATTAAGGATATTCGAGTATGGTAAGGTTATTAAGGGTTTTTAACAACTTCATGTTAGAGTAAAGGATGATGAATGCGCATGGTTGCATGGGGGGGTTGTTTTCTTTTTCAAAATATGATATTGGTGAATAAGGTGGTTGGTTAATTCCTTTCTTCAACAAATAGCTGATAACCATAGTTTTAAGACCTTAGTTGCATAATTAGGGGTGAGAGATCTTTAAAGGGTTGGGGGTGGAAGTAGACATCAAAATTTGTGGTGCTCAACAAAACATTGGTTTTTTTTAGTATTTAGTGAGTAGTAAGGATGTTGAGATTCATGAAGTAGTGAAAGAGGTGTCAATGGAGGGTCCAATAGAAATAGAATAATTTTCTAGCCCATGGTTAACACTAACATTTCACCATGATAATATTAAATTAATTCTCCAAGAATAATCTTCAAACACTAATGATGTGCTAGTAAGATTTTTATGATGTAATCTTAATACACCCTTACTCAATCAAGTCTTCAAATATAATCGAAATCGAATTTAAATCCTAACATTTTCATTTGAATAGCCTTAAGTGAATTATAATTCAGTGAACAACTTAAAAGGGATAAATCACAATTGCAAGAAATCCAGAAGGTGATGACTGATGTGAACCAGGTATTCGGTTCGATGCTCCATGGGAAGGGGGTTGATCAGGCCTTGTAGGCAATGATAATGGCCGTCATCGAGAACCCAAGTTCGACAATGAAGACGAACCTCATTGTTTTCACATTGGCACTTTTCAAACCTTTTTGGCGTAGTTCCACAAGCAGGAACAAATTCTAAGTAGATTGTTAAAGCATGTGGGTTAAGAGATGATCATTAATCCCATGTCGAACGATTGACTCAAATGTGCACCACTTTTTGGAACGGTTCTTCGTCGCGCAACCGTTGGAAGACATTCACATCAAGTGGTTTTTCTTCAAGTTTTTCCTTTTCTACTAGTGCAACTGAAGGATTCAAAGGCGTAATAACATAATCCACCATGACTGAATCTTCACCTACATCAACAAAAACCAAAGGAGTAGCTGGAACAATTTGGTACTTGCATGTAGAGGGGGTCTTTTTCTTATGTGATTTTTCTTGGGAAGGGGAGGAAAAGGATGAGGAGTCTTGGTAGATGGTTGAAAAGGGGAGAGTGGGTTGGATGTTTGGGGTACTTTGAGGAATGTAATTGAGTAGGATAGTGTTGTGAGCTTGAAAATTTTATAGGAATTTCACAAACCCTCTCGGGTTTTGTAACACAACTTCTTATTAATTTGGCTGTAGAGCCTACAATTTGGTAGGCAAATGCGTCTTGTAGTTAGCTTTCTAATGAGCTAAGGCAAGCTTGATTTGGACAACATATGCAATAGGAGTGATATTTTAAGTGATTGGTGGTCTACAACCAAGTTGAACTTACTACCTTCATAAAACCTTTTTGGGTTTGGTAGCATAACTTCTTACTAGTTTGGGTGTAGAGCCTATAATTTGGTAGGCAAATGCGCTTGTAGGTAACTTTTTAATGAACTAAGGCAAGCTTGATTTGAACAACATATGTGATAGGAGTGATATTTTAAGTGACTAGTGGTCTGCATCGAAGTTGAACTTGGTGTTGAATCTTTAAAACTTAGTTTGAAGGGGTGACAATTTAACATAAAATCTAGGATTTGGAATGTTCAATCTTGGAAGATATATCTATCAATTTTAAATCGTAAATCATGCATAGGAAGCAAGCTATCAGGTTTTAACTACAAACACAACTTAACATTTAGAAATACATTTGTACTTTTTTTCCTTCATCGATAGCATATGTACTTTCAAGTATAATCACCTCATAAAACCGAGGGTAAAGGGACAAAAAGTCGCCTCACACCATGCTTCAAAGTATTGCTTTGGCAAGTGCTTATATCACCCTTAAAGTAATGGAGTGTTAGCAAAATGAAGTCCCCATATGATGTTCATTTCTTTTTCATTCAAGTTGTACACTAAAAGGATAAGATGTATTATTTCAATAACAAAATTGCAATATCCATGATGATGGTAGATTAGGGTAAGCCTATAGATTAGACAAATAATATGTTTAAACAATTCAAAGAATTGGTTAGGTGGACAATAACAAAAACCAAGGTGTTGCAAGGTATAGGAAAATTTGATGTTAAGAAAGATGTTTACCATTATACATTAATCATTGAAGTGTTGATGTAGCATTTTTTCCTAGAAAAAAATCCATAGGTGTTAATCATGTCAATGATTGCTCAACCACAAAAACCTTCAACATCTAAACTTGATGTTTTAGGGTTGAAGGAGAGGCTACAAAAGAACAAGTGTCCTTTGAGGTTATACAACAACTCTTTAAAAAACAATCCAATGTTGGAAAAATGCCAACAAGGAGGAGAACAACGAATTACAATTGAGGTTGATGAGAAGGAGAAAGAGGATGATAATCCTTTAACCTTCAAAAGGACAAGGCACATGAAAGGATTTTTACATAACCTTTTAGTAGTCACAAGGCCATGTATATAGTTCCAAGGAAATAACAATTTCAAGCAAAAATAGAAAAACCAAGGTCACCACAACTTGTTCCAACAATGGAGTTGCATGCCAAGTGGGAAATAGATGTTCTAGGGCGAAAACATGATGTATTATACCAAAATGGATGTCACAAACACTATTTTTTCAAGAAATTAAAATTTACAATAGGCCACATGAAAATTAATTGGATTGAATATTTCATGGTTTGGATTCAGATAATGTATTTTTTTCAATCACATGAGTTGATCAAAACTATTATATGTGACATGTGGAAACCGAAATTCAAGAAAAAATATTTTTATTGTGCTTTGGATTGAAATATATTTAAAAGTCCATAATGGACATAAAAATGAAAAATTGGAAAAAACTATTTATGAATAATATGATTGTATTATGAATATGAAAAATAATGTGAAACCAATAATCACATTCAAGAGGCCAAAGGCATAATGAACATTTAACAATTTTCCTATCTAGACATAACTATCATTATAAAAATAAATAAATAAATAAATAAATGAAATGTAAAAAAAATCCACATTGATATTAACCCACTGGAAGAAATTATGTTTTTTGCAATCAAGAAATCTATGGCTACAAGTTCTAAATGATTATATGTATGACTTTAGTCATAAACTATTACTTTGAATCCTATGTGTAAAAAATCATAATCATATATTAGTGGGGCATGTGATTAATGGATGATGAAGTGGTAAAAAGATGGGGGATGCTAATTTTCATCATTTTTATTTCATCTATTTGACATCCATGACTGATGACAAAATGACATGAATGTCTAATTGTCATTACAATGATTAAAAAATGATTACAAGTCATTTGACATGAACATAAACAACCCTACCCCCACCCCCCACCTACCTATGTACCTACCTATTTACCTACCCACCCACCCACCTACCTACCACCTATTTACGCACCCACCCATCTACTTACTACCCAGTTACCTACCTAGCAACCCACCCACCTACCTACTTATTTATTTACCCACCCACCCACCCACCCACCTACTTACCTACCTACTTACTATCCACTTACCTCCCTACCTACCTAGTTACCTACTTACTACCCATCCACCTACCTACCTGTTTACTTATCTACCCACCCACCCACCTACTTGCCTACCTACCTACTACCTACCCTTTCACCCACCCACCCACATTGCACACATGACCCACCTACTTACCTACCTACCTAACCACCCACCCACCCATCCACTTATTTACTTATCCATTCACCCACCTACCTACTTTATCAATGTACCTATTTACCTATTTACCTTTTATTTCCTATTTCATGTAACCTACCCATTTCTTACTTATCATCCTATCACTTGTTAGCTAACTCATAGTCTTGTAATGATATGAAATGAACATGTGAAATAAAAAACTTGATTGAAATTGGACACCTTTTGATGTTGTAGTCCATTAATAAGGACTTGGTTTATCATTGTGAAGGCAAAGGGTTCAATTCATAATACTTGGAACCTATACATTCATTCCTAAAAGGCTAGGGTAAATAGGTTAGACTAAGATAGTTACATAGGTAGGTTACATAGGTTACATAAGTTTGATTAGGTAGATTAAGTTACTACCTACCTACCTGCCTTTTTCAACCTACCTAAACCTATTGCCTACCTACTTATTAAAAATCATTGTTTAATAATAATCCAATTTTTAAAATAAATTTAGGTATAAATTCAAGTAAACAAATGGTTATGTCTACCAATCATATTTTAGTCATTCATTATATGACACTTCAACATTATATATGGCTTGTCCATTGTTATTCATCCGTTACAACTAAGGGCCTTTAATCATATAATGTTTGATATGATTACAAAATCAATCATATATGGAGTCATAGGTTTAAGGATTTCTTCTAGTGACCATTCTAGTAAATTTATATAAGAAGAAAATAAGTTATGGACCAAGGTGATTGAACTATTTTTAAAAAAGTTACAAACTTTCAAAAATGATTATAATCAAATGTTGGAATTGTGAGAAGTTTAACAAATGGATTGAAGAAATTGTGTACTATTGTGTGGATTTTGCATGTGATATTTTTGGTCCACCACACCATGCTTAAACACTGTCTAGGAATAAACAAATTGTAATCATCATAGCCCGAACCTATAAGGGAACCACATGCTAAAAAAAAAGGACACAGTCTCAATTTCTAGAACTAAAAGTTTCCACCTAGACCAAAAACCCTAGTAGCACAACAATAGATAAATACACAACTTGTGTGGGCAACTCAATAAAAGGAGAGGCCATCATCATCTATGGGCTTTTATGAAAGAGGAGCCCAATTTGGATCTTACAAGAGTGTTGTACCATCCAAAGATACATATAGAGAAGGTATTCATGTATTTTAGACTCCATAGACTTCAAGATCTCTAAGTTAGGAGGTGAAGGAACATTTAAAAGTAGCTAAATTGTTTGAACACATAGCACATTACAATAGAAACATGGAACAAATGATGGTTGAATTGTTAAGACTCAAATTTCAATAACAACATGAAGGTAAGAAGTTGGAGTTAGTTATTATAAGTAAGTCTGCAATAGAAGAGATGGAAGCTCTAAGGCATCAATTGTAATTTTATGAGATTCAAACCAAGAAGTTGTTACATACCAAAAAACAATAATTGAACAAGCTACAAATGGAACTCTTTTAATTGAATAAGAAGAAGCACAATGTAGAACAATAGTTAGAAGTCATGGAAAAGATTAGGACATAGAGAGACTTGTTGTGTAGCAAAATTAGGAGAAGGAAGATCAAAAGTATTAGGCTTTGAAGAAACAAACATATGAGTTTGAAACGCAATGTGCAACACTGCTACTAGACAATAGCAAATTTGATCACACAATGGTGGAACAAGAAACTAAGATTTTGTAGCTCAAATAGGACATCCAGATGGTTTTACAATAGAAAAATGATGCATTGCTTGCAAAGGATTAGACTTAGACTTTAATCATAACATGATAATGCAAGGACTCCAACATGCTAGATGTATGTAGAAAATTATGGATAAGTTGAAATGTTTGGAGCTATATTCTTCAAGGTATAGACCTCGAAAATGTGACAATTTATTGATGTAGAACACTATCCCAAGACCAAGCATTAGTCCATAGAACTTGTAGCATCACACATTGATGTTATGTGGAATTTGGTACAAGATATTATGTAGAAGGATGTGCAAAGTCACAAATTTAATGAACACAAAGTTAATGAAACAAGGTATTGAAGAAAGCTCATTGAGGCATATAGGGAAGTTTTTCCAAATTTTGTTTATGAATCCCTTCCTATGACCCCAAAAAACAGTTTTGCAAAATCAAACAAGGAACAATATTAAGCAAGTCCTAATGGGGAACCACCAAAAGTGCAGTTTAAAGCACCTAAGGAGATGAAAGGCAAAGGTGGATTGAAGGATGTCCTTGCTGAGCAAAATGATGTATAGTTAACAATTCAATTTACAAAAGTGCCCATAGTAATTCAAGAACAATTGAAACCACAAGAACTAATAAGTTTAGATTTTACTGAATACATGCTAATTCAAATTGCATCTCAATTTGTAGATTATGGTACACCCATTACAAAATGATCCAATTTTCCAAAAGATGGTGATAATGGTTATACAAAGACCATTGAAGAAGCACAATAGTTCTTACATCAACAAATTCCATATGCTTAACCTTAGACAAAGGAGTTACCTAAAATAAATGTGGCACAATTAGTACCTCAAAATGTTAATACTATAGCACATGAGTCTATTCATATAGTTGTTACTCAAGATGCATATCTAGCCCATTCAAAATATGATGGTACATTGGTATTTGTTTTATTTCTATTTTCAACTTCCGATTGCTTTGAATTATGTTTTCATTTCATTGCAAAAATGATTCTAGTATAGAAATAAAGTTTTCGTCATTTTGATAGATTTGATTCTCATTTTTCTATAGTTTTATTGTTGTTACATATTTTGATAGTTTTAATGACAGTATGTTAAAGAAAAAAAATACGAATAATTAGAAGAGTATAAAAAAATTAACATTTACCACAATGGTGTTCATTTAGAAACCCATGCATAGAAGAAAAATTGTTGTTTATAACCAATTTGTGCAACTAAATTATGTATTTTACAAGTAAAAACTAGTTGCAAATAACTTTTTTTAGTTGAAAAAATTGGTTGTAAATGATATTTATATATATATATATATATATATATTCTAATGATAGCTTGTTTTTATTCACACACATGGGGTTCCTCCATAATTGATGAATTAGAGTCCCAAATCATCCCTAAGCTTTCATCCCAAAAGGTATGAAAATGTGAAAAACTTACAAATGTTGGTAAAGTTGTTCGTGGGAATTCAACCTTATTGACCATTGCCAATGGTGGTTATGTGACCGAATAGCGGGTCACCACACAATGGAGCTATGTTGTTTCTGATTCTAATTTTTGCAACCATCACTGGTTTGGCTGCGCATTACTCTCATTTACTGCAGGAATGCATGGCGGCTACTTCTGGAGGACCAAGGAGGCTCATCGCGCGTGAGGAAGACGGCGCACAATTATGGTTAGGGGAGGTGCTGCAATTATGATTTGAAGCGGTGGAAAGCGCATGGCGACGGAGGAGCTAGCAATTCAGAGGCTAGGAGAAAAGTTTTGGGGTAGCAGATGGTGGTGGTGCGAAGGGTAGAGCTGCAGAGGAAGTGGCAAGGTTTTTGGAGAGAGCATGTTGTTGGAGAGGACGAAAACAGATTGTGCTAGATGTTCACAGAGAGGTGTTAGATTGAGGGGTAGATCGGTTGGTTTGGAAGAAGATTGGACTGGTTACAGACTTTTTCCGTTGTGCCAGTAGCCAGCCAAGCACTTGCAATTGGCATTAGGAAGCATAGTTTGAAGGAGTAACGGAGTAAGACTAAAAACCAGAGATAGATTGAAGTTGTGTGCACGAGCTGCTAGGATCTGTGAGGAATGCTGGGAGGATAGCCCTTAGCTATCTGTACATTTGACGTTTTTGTATATATTCGCACCTTTAATGTTTGCAGTACATGAGCTTTGGGTCGAGAAGAGTGCTGTCAAGGTTTTGCTGTTGCATTTTTTTGAGGAGACAGGTCTGTGGTCTTGTTGAACATGTGTATGCCAAGAGTCACTAGTTGAAAGGACCAAGTCCTGTGAGCTGTCCGATGGGTGGCAGATCGGCAGAGATCGAAGGCAATCCGAGTCTGTACATTCTGTGAATAAAATTCAAGTTCTGAGTTCCATGATCGGAGCGGTGAATGTTTCAAGAATGCAAACTGTGTATGTTTGAAGATCTAGGTGTGCATACAGATTGAGTCTTGAACAAAGTCTTAGAGAGAGAAAAGATCAAGGACCGTAATTCAGTTTCGGGACCTCAGAAATTTGAGCTTTGTGAGGGTCTGTGTCTTGCCAGGGTGTTCGATTAGATTGTGCACCCTCCTTTTTGGTTACAGTTAGTCATCACGATGGATCACACAAGATTGCCTACCTAAATTTAATATATCATCCATCAAACATATAAGTATCCACAAAATGAGTTGGTATACTCTTTGGATTGACCTTTGGTGGTGTTAAGTTAGTTCACATCCAATGGAACCAATGGGGCATGTGAATCAACTAGTACAACATCCAACTACATTGGTTTGTTGCTCCAAGCCTTGATATATTACAATGTTATTATCATTACTAGGTTTTTTTTTAATGGCGAATTTTCGCCACCTAGTGACAAAAAAAAAGGACTAGCAAATCCAACAAAAGGATTTTTGAGAAATTAAAAAAACAATTCACCATATCTTGAGAAAAAAAAGTTAGATTTTGCCAGATTTAAACAATGTGTTCCATTAGGTCACTAGAAATAAGTAGGATTTCAAAAAAGATCTATTAGTCCACGAGGACAATCGCCATTTATTGCTAAGTAATGCCGAGGATCCTCACCAATACATCTACTTGAGGAATTTCAAAAAAAAAACCCCAATGGTGAAACTTTTTCCATTAAATATGCAAATGGGTGCATTTGTGTTGTTTACAAATGTTACAAAATGCAAATTAACTCTTAAAAAAATGATGACTTGGGGTTTGAAAGGGCACATGACTAGTGTTGGCTTGTGAACGGCTCTAGTGTGGTCATCTTAAAATGATAAAATCTATTGGCCCAATCTTATGCAAATCTAACACCCCCAAGAATGTGATATTGCTTAGTAAGGTGTGTTGAAACCTTGTAGCTTGTGTATTAAAAATAGGAACATACCCCCAAAGGTTATTTGGGTGATTCTTAAGATTGATAATCATGATTTTAAAAAAAAATCAATGATTTGATTTTGGTATATAATCATGATTCTCAAAATTTTGAAAAATCAAATAACCAACCATAAAATCCTTGGTCCTTTATTGATTCTTTCATGAAAATCATGGGTTCTTTAAGGTTTTGAAAATAGTTAAGATTTACAAATTTTTTGTTGGATTTTTTTCAAAGAACTGGAATTGATGGTTCTTTGATTTTGAAATATTTAAAATACCAAAACTGATGGTTCTTTAAAAATTCAAATAATCACATAATACTGGAAATTACCAAACTCCATACCTAGGGCAACTTTTTTTTGCTATCTAATGGGCAAGAGGCCACCCTAAAGCAAAAGAAAAGAAAGCTTCTTCTATGAAGGTGGTATCCAGAGCTGATGTGTTTTTGGATATTCACCTTCCAACTAAGGGAATTCAGCCTCACACGTAAAAAATGCTTTAGTACATTGGACACAATACTTATGATCATAAACCTACATAATTTTAAAGCCAAAGTGAACCAATGAACTGCCTGGTGTATGTAAAACATTCAAAAGAATGTGTATTTGGGGGGCACCTTATATTCATGAATATCCTTCTTACAAAAGAAAATATTTTCTGCACACTCCTCAAAAGTGGGAGAGAAATTATGCCTATTCATAGGTTTTAGATCCCTCTCACTCTTAAAAAGTAGGTGTAATAACATTACTACAAATAACTAGACTGTATATGGTCAACATATATGTTGACAATATTCCTGTGTATTTTTATATACATATAAAAATTAAAATATTTAGATTTGTAATTAGAAAATTAAAAAGAAAAAAATTAGTAAAAATAAAAATGATATATAAGATAATTATAAATGTAACTTAAGATTATATTTACAAGTTCAAAAACATGGCAAAAAAACATTGATGAATTGAATATATTTGTAGCAACCCATTGTCAATCACTGAGCAAGAGGGTGTTTTGAGTGTGCAAAAAGCACTCCTACTTAATTAAAAATCCTAATGAATTATTCAGTGAATTAAGACTCTATTTATAATAGTGTAACCTTCCCCTCTTACATCTTGTATTTAGGTATGCTTAAGTTCATGATAGGTTAAAAGCCCATGCATGGGGAGAGATGCCCAAATATGTGAGGTCAGACTTGGCTATTGTCTCATCCTATATGCCCCTTGGTTTGGGAATGCCCCATCCTGGGGCTTTATGCTACACATCTTGATTCCACTGTTAAAGTCTGCTAATTAAGGGCTGCACTCTATGTTTGAAAGACATCATGGCTTGTCTTAAAGTTCCACAACAGCCGGGTGAGGAAGTGACAATTTCAGAGCAATTGAGGACACTCAGCTTTCCCAACAATAATTTCATTGGGGAACCCTGAGTAGTCTCAGGAGTCTGAGGTCAGTGGGCTGCACTGTGTCATAACCCTGTTAGGTCGGACATCCACTGGAAAAATGTCCCCTCTGGCCCTGTGCACTCTGGAGCTGAGTTCATACAAATTGTCCATAATTCTCAGGGGCTTGAAATCAGCTGACAGCTAACGCATTGCGGCTTTAGAATTTATGTTGTGGGTTGAGGATCGGATATGGTGATCTGTACACTCGGGAAAGTTTTTTGATCCGATCTTGCATGGCAAACCTTGATAAGATCCCAACACAAAATATTGGTCCTTTTTGAGAATTTTAGAACAGATTTGTTGACTTGCAACACACCTTGGCCTCAAGTACAGGAGCCAAGTTTTTGGCCATTTTTCTTTGTGAACATGGAACCATTGAACCACTTTCTTCTGCATGTGTGAGGGCTTCAAAGCTGGTCATTGATGGCTGTCCAGTGGGCTGGCAATGAAATTTTTTGCAGTCAACCAGTTGTCTAGCTTTTCAAAACTCTGAGTGAGTGCAACACCAAAATTTGTCAGTTTCATATGCAGATGCAAGGTACAATCCAAAGATGTTAACATTCATCATGTAAAGGGAGAATTGAAGGTCGAATTTTATCTAGCCAGAACATTTGAGTCTTGGCTTATGGACCCCACATGTTGAAATCTTCGAAATTATTTTACAACTTCACTTTGGAGTCATTCATATGTGCTAGGTGACTACTCTCAAATTGAATAAGTGTTAATTCGACTCATTTGTTCCACCTTAGACAAGCATTGATGCCAAATAGGAAAATAAAGATGTTAAATAATGGTTCAATGTCTTCTATGAAATGGATGGATGATCAAGCAAGCTAGTAAGTGACAAAATTCAATAGACCCAGTTTTATCTTCATTCTATTTACTTACCTACAAATGTGTTGGGACTGCATTGGCCTACATTTAAAGCTCATTTAAAATGAAGGCCTGAACCCAAGAAAAGAGTCTTCAAAACAACTTAAGCTTTTCACTTTTCACCATAAAGTTTTGGGCTAGCTTGCGCCCATATCAAAATGTATGCAAGACGAGTAGTGTAAAGTGAATGGGTGAAAGTCTTAAGTTCCAGAAGGCAGCCTTCATCATATATTTTGATATCTCATCCTTATGTGGCTCCTTTATTTATTTTCTCTAAAGCTTATTCTTACATTTGCGTCAAAGTTGATGCAATAGTACATAGAATGGCCCAGCTTTGTCCATCTGAACCATGTGTTCTCAATGAAAGCAAACAACATGATTGGACTAATATTATTAATAAAAGTGAAAGGCTGTGCATATAGTTGATTTGGTGCATTTAGATCATTGAAGTGGTGATTGTGAGCAAGTGGATATGTTTATAATTGATTCAACAATTTGGCAGATCACTTTGAAATTGTTGTTGTCCATGAAGGAAGAAGCAAATTAATAACAAGATGGCAATATTCCCTACTACCATAAGGAAAAATTGACAATTTCAAAGGAATATATTAGATAGGTTTTTATTCCATGGATTCCTTTTTTTTTTTTTGGCAAAAACTCGCCAAATGGTGACACTGCCTCAAAATTCTCGTGAAAATTTCCCTTTTTCTCAAAAAGAATTTGCCAAACTTCCCCTTTTATTTGGGAGCGTGTCATCCCAAGTTTAATGTACAGAATTGTAGCCAGTTAATGCGAAATCTGTCTGCATCTATCTCGGGATACTCGCCAGTATAAAAAATGAAAAAAGGCAGACTGATTAGCCAAGTTACCAAGAAAGGCCGCAAAAGGCAATTAACAATAAGGATATGAATGGAGGAGGAATAAAGGTTCAGGAGTTTCTTGCACCTCTTAAAAAACCTTCAAGTTTTTGGCAAATCATTAGCCTAACCTTTTGGGCAATGTTGAATTGGTGGAATTGGTGGACACTTTAGACACCATTATTGTCGTTTCAATAAATTTAGTCAAATTTAGCTTGTTCAACATGATAACTTTATGAAGCCTTTAAGAATGCCCAATAAGGTCGGAATATTCAAGAATTTTGGAAGAACAACAGTTGTCATAACTTTTGCCAAATGTAAAAGTTCAACTATTAAAGGAGAATTGTTTATCCTATGGTTCCATTGTCGTCTACTTTTACATATAAGGTAGGGCTCCCATTATAATGCAAAGTGAATTTTCATTATCATGTTAAAATGATGGATGCTATGTCAAAAGTATCATCATGTGATGCTTTCAAGAGTGAAATTTGGGTTATTTATCTTCAATGACATTTTGCTTGTTGGATGTCAATATAGTAACACAAACTAAAACATTTGAAACCATTGAAGTGATCTTAATGAGTTTTTAGTTCGTATAAAAGGATATATATATGTACACATCAATGTTTTAATATATCATGTTGAAGCATTTGGATAAATTTGAAGTGAATCTAATGCTTATAGATTATTAAAAATCTATTTTAAGTAGTGTAACTAATGTTTTAAAACATTGTTCAAGCAATACGACTAGTTCCAATTTACTAATCCCAATTTGCCACATCAACCTTAAGTAGTCAAACAACTAAGTGGGCATAATAGGCTTGCATTATGTTGATGTTCATAATCAATCCCTTTTTCATATAAGTGAGACAAGAATTCATTGCAAAATAATATTATGGAAATGGACAATTCATTTTTGGGACATTCTTAGCCTTGGGCCTTGAACAACCCAAATTGTACATGTCACATTGAAACAAATGAATACGAAACCACATCATGCATATTGAAGGTGATGAAATGAATTTCATCTTCACTTCATGATTAAAAAAAGGCTATCAAATAAAGAACAACTACAATTTAACATTCTTGCTTTGACATCTTTTAGAAATAATATCACTTAGCCTAATTTCCCAAGAAAGAAATTGGTTTAAAATTCCATTGTTGTTCAGGCTTTAAAACATAATAAAATCTTGCATCTTATTTTGCACCTGTGAGAAAATGGATTTCAAAATTTTTTTTTATTGTCAAATCATGGTTCACAAAGTTTGTTATGTGAACTAATTTTTGTTGCCATTATCCAAGTCAAGAAGATAAATATGACCATGAGATGTTGTGATCACAAAACACATAGTAGAAACAATTGCAAGTCATTTTAGACATTTCTTTATCTCCTTTCAATGGTTTTAACTAATGTTGGTTGATTCACAACATTACAAGAATCATGGTCCTTTCTTCTAAAAAATTAATAAAAAAGATCCTTATGTGATTTTTTTGCCCCCATTCCAACTTAACCAAAGTGTCATGTGGAACAAGTTGATTTTGACATGGATGCTCGTTTTGACTAGGTGTTTTTATTGGTTAAATGAAACAACAATATTTGAATAGTAGTTTTACATATGTATTATTTTTAACTCTTAAAAATACTAAATAATTTATTTGCTTATCTCCTTATTTAGGTTACTAGGCTAGCCTAGAAGGTTAAGTTAGCTAAGCACATTCATGTAGGTTGTAAGTGTGAGGATTTGAACCCATCAACTTCACATTAATAGTTCAAGCCTTTAACAATCCCTACAAAATGTGTTAAAAAATGTTTACATTCTTGCCTTGCAAGTTGGCCCTTCATATTTTGTTTCCACTTTACATTTCAAAAAGATAATATGAAGCATGGTGTGAAAGCACATTAAAGTGGTGCCAAGATTGTTGTCACATTGTACTATTTTTCAACCATGTTTAAACTTCAACCATGTCATTATTATGAAGGATTTTCACAATGCTTTTGTATATTATGGTAAGTCAAAACTTAAAGAAATGAAATGCTGAACAAATGATATATTTTTATTTCATATGATGTGATGTTAGAGTATATTTGTGCTAAAAAACATGTGTCACAATGTACCAAAAAATGTAAATATATTCAAGAAATGATTGAAATGATTTTTAATATTTATGAAATTTATGATATCTACTAAACATTGTGATTCCATATGATTGGAATAAGTTTGTAAACCATGTCAAAAGTTTGATAAATATCATATGACAAATGGGTGTTTTTTAGGGTGATAACCATGTATGTGGTAAATTAAAATTTTGACAAATAATCATTCTCAAATGGAAGATGAAAATATATGTGAAGTCAGCCATTTTTTAAATTTTCATTTCAAACATTTTTTTGTTGACTAATTTAAACCAAAACCTAATGCAATCCAAAAACAAAATTGGGCTTTATTATATTACATATACCATAAATATACCAATTATTCCTTGAATTTAATCCTTAAATATGTTTTTTCAAATAATGTTAAATATCATTATCTTTGTGAAAATCAAAATATCAAACCCAAACACCAAAAGTGAAATCCAAAATTAAATGCAACACATTTTGCGCGTGTATATTTTATTCACATGTCATGAAATTGCTTAAATTGGCCCCCTTGTATTATGTTGTCACCCCATGTATAAACATGAGGAAAGAATTTTCATTTATAAATTTAAGGCATTCTGTTTATATATGCTTCATATGTGTTTTAAATGCATGTTTTTATTTAAACAATACAAACCTATGTTAAGTAAGAAAATTACTAGGAAAAGGAATAGAAAGGCAAACTGGCAAATAATATGCAAATCAGTATAGCTACAAACCAATTATGTGGGTAATCAATAGTAATTGATAGTCAACAAATGTTTTTGATAGTTTCAAAGGTTAAATCAACTTCGATGGAAACAATTGATATGGTGTTGGAAGGCTCTTTCCAAGGGTTATAAAATGAATCCTTAAAATGTTCAAATCAAGTTCTTTTTGAGGAAGTTATGAGTCTTTGAAACTTTCGACCTCTAAATAGTCAACATGACAATTAGTTATAATTGCTTAGTTAAATTTAGAGATGGTGAGAGTTGAAAAGGCCATTGTAAGACAAGAAAGGGGGCATTATGGGAGGAACTAAAAGAGAGCAATCTAGGAGGAGGAGGCAATGTGATTATGTGTGGAGTTTTGAAGCATGGGAGAAAATGAAAAGTGTGTTAGACAACTAAATAGTGGTGAGGATTTATGTTGTTTGGTTCTAAGGCAAAGGAAGAGAGTATTAGTAGACTAAAAAGTAGAACCATTCATTGGAACATGAAGACATGGAAATCAATGTGGACATAGATTATTCTATTATAATCATTTTGGTGTAGTAAATGATAGAACATTCATGCATCTATGTAAGGTATGTTTGTATGTTTGTGTGTGTCCACAATATTATTTCTTGTTTCTTAATTGAAATAATTTGCAAGTGTGTGTGAAGTTTTACCAAAATAATTGTTGATCACATGTAGCTTAACACATAGAAGTTGTTGCGTTGGTTATTATGGATACATGGTATTTGTAATAATGGGAAAGGGCAAGAATCCAATAGTGATGCATTTTTAATGTGTATGATTAATTGGGTGTATAAATGTATCGCTAATAACCTATGAAAAAACATATTTCACACAACTATTATTATTAAATCATGGACTCAAAATTTTGTGATTGATGATGATGTAAACAATTGAGGCGAAATGTATATTTTGAAAAATTATGTATTTAGGCTAGATGGAAACAACAATTTAAAATTCATGCATGTTGATTAAGGAACAAGGTTTATCTAACACTACAAGGATTTTATTTTTGAAAATTAACAAATGTTGAGAGAAACTTTTGAGTCTTTTTGAACTCAATGGATGTCATGAATGTTCAACCGAATGGTGATTTTTTTTGAAAGATGAATGGTTGTATGTTTGAATGATGTTGTTTAGTACTTGGTACATTATAGTAGTTACATTTTTTTTTCTTTTGGCTATCATCATTTTTTCATTTTTTTCCTATTACAAAAGCTTAGAGAAATGATGAAAGCATGTGCACACTTTTGGTGTTCAAAAAGACTTAACAAGAAAAACTAAACCTTAGAATTTACATGGGTCATATATTAATCACTTCCCAATTGGTGGGTATTTGATAAGTGACCCATATTCATAACACATGGATAGCACCCAAAAAAATTGAGTTAGTAGTAACCAAAGGTATTATTTTGAGAAGGAAATTGTTAGTAGGCACATCTAAACAATTTTAACTTTTTGATTCATATTTTATGTGTTGCCAAAAAAAGGGAAAAAACAAAATTACTTCACAAGTTTTGAAAAGAAAGGTAACAACCGTTTAAATAGCCAAAGTTAAAATTAGTACTATTTGAGTTCACCAATAATAATCTTCATCATCATAAGGCAAAAAAAACCAAAATTATCATTGTTCTATAAATTTTATCAACCATTGCCTATAAAACCAAATTTTCATATCACTACTTGTTTATAAATACAAGAAAATTCAATGTGCAAATTGCTATGATTTAGATGAATGTTAACTAAAGCAAAACTCTTCATTGAATTGTTTAGGGTGAAAACACATTATAGTGTCTCCCTTTGGGATGTCACATTGTAGTACTTTCCAAGGGTGTTCATGTTTGAATGTATTCCACCTCAAACTTTTGAAAACATTTCACAATATTTTTCAACATGTATGTGAGATTGGAGTATATTTGTGGAAACAAATGTAATGTATCTATGTATTTAAAAACACAAATACATTTAAAAAATTTAAATGATGTTTGATTTTTGTGAAAGTTGAAGGTATATTTAACCATGTCATTTCACATAGTTTGAGCCATGTTTGGATACCATGTGATTAATTTGAAAATTTTCATATCAAAAAATGAATTTTTTCAACAAAAATGTGATAAATGTGTGGTAAATTGAAATTTCGACAAGTAATCACATTCATAATATATGGAAAATGATAAGCTTAGATAGATGGACCATTTTTTTAATTTCACTAAAATCAATTATTTTAATGATTAATGAAGCTTTAAAATTAGTGTAGTCAAAATGAGACAATGGCCCTATTATACCAATACATATTATAAATATACTCATGAATCCTTCAATAATAATATTACATAACATTAGTTTTGTAAAAATAATAATTGTAAAGCCCAAAATTGATATCCAAAATTAAATGTACCATACTTTTGGAACGATTACACTATATGTACTATAATACAAGACCCAAAAGTGCCCCAAAGGGAGCTCACCATAGTGTGTTTTCACCCTTTATTTATATTATAACATACTATCAACAGGGGCTTAGGGTGTTTAGAAGACACATTTCACAAAGTAGGTGAATGTCAAAATTAAGGTAGTAGATATTGATGTTGTGATTCATGATGAAACCTTGGCAAGATCCATTAAGCAAAACACCCAGGAAAGGGGGAAAGGAAGTGCAAAGAGAGAGGACCTAGGTCCAAGCTAGAAAAGCAAAACCCAAAGTGGGTTGCAAAAGGTTTTCAAAGGAACAAATTATGTTTTAAATCCCTCATCAATTGCAAAAAAAATCAGAAAAGCATTGGGAGGTCATTCATTGTATATTTTAGGAAACATTTCAAGCAAAAGGATATTTTTAAATATGCTAGAAAATAATGGCATATTACTAACATGTTCTAGGTATATTTTCAAAACATTTTCAAAATCAATTATTAACATCCTATTTACATTTATTTAAATTTTTGTTTTCATTTTATTCAAAAAGTTGCACCTTATATTTTTTTGCATGTCGTTTGTAATAAAATGGAAGTGACCTCTTTAGTTAAAAAAGGAAAAGGAAGGGAAGGTTGAAAAAATAATAAGCCTAGAAAAACCTTCACCTGTAATCACAATGCATTTCAAAATAAAAATGACATGCAATCTTTACAAAACTACTACACACTTTACTTATAGAAGGCCCATAGAACTGCCGAAGGAAGGCCATTAGTGCACTTTGTTGACCATGCCACTTTAGCACATCAATGAAAAAAATCATTTATTTTTTGGTGGAGGCAACCAAGAACCTTTATGGCAAGGGGAAGAAACACATTTGTTAAATGTTGATCGTGGTGAAATCCTTCTTTTGTTTAAGCCACCATCATTGTGGTCACCTTGAAAGATAATGTAGCAAGTGAAACCAAATTTGCTCGAATGGGATTGGCAATGACCCTGTTGACTAATGTGTGAATGCCATCAACCAATAAATGATGTCAACATGTTGGTAAGAAGACTATAGGGAAGGTGGCAGAAGGACATGAGATGGCAAGATGTGGTGTGATTTGGTTCTAAGTTTTGAATCAATCCCAAGTTCAAGGTTTTTAGGGCTGATTTCGAGTTCATAAATTGTTGCTTCAATTATTTTTCTTCTTTAGGTCAGCTGTAGACATGCCCAACACCAAGTTCACAAGTCGATATCAAGATAGTTATCCATTATTCTTCATTTCTTGTTTTTATTTAATGATTTTCATGACTATGGGTGTGCCAAATGGAAGATTAAAATATGTGTTTAAATTCCAAAGGCAACTAAACAACAAAGAAATAAGAAGAGAATGAACATGTTTGCAGAACAAAATGTTTGAAAAAAAATCCCTCAAAGCTTTAGACCCCATATATTCTTTTTTTTTTTGTCCGTTTTGAATGACCTTAAAAAAATATGGGTGCACTAACTTGAGTTTTACAATCTCTTTTAGAAACTCAAAGGAAATTGAACTACATCCAAGGATCCTAAGCTCCAAAAATTTATCTGCCAAACTAAACAGTTATTGTTCCAAACAATTATCTTGCCAAATTGAACACCTATTGTTCCAAATTTGGTATCTTCCTCAAATTTGTCCATTTTGAGCGACCTTCATGGCAATGGGTGTGCCAAGTGGAGGTCCACAATATCTCTTTGAACTTCTAAAGCAACTAAGGTACATCCAAGGATTTAAGCTCTTTAAGAAAGCTTAAATGTTTGAACATTAACTTGTTTACCTTAGCTAGACATGTTAGTTTGTGATTAAAATTAGGTTTATACATTTTCAAAGTTTTAAGTAATAGATTTGTTGGGGGGGGGGGGGGGGGGAAGGGGGGGTGGCAAAAAATAAAATGGCCCAGTCTTGAAAAAAAAAAAATTTTTATTTTGGCTTTTTGGGAGGGGGGCCAAACAAGAGGTGGATTTGGATTAAAAGCC
>Ga0116227_10004279_pt1 | contig 31057 bp, 33 predicted proteins | sample S1TSphgellanicum_FD_89693 | JGI IMG/M metagenome (GOLD analysis project Ga0116227, IMG submission 89693) | Host-associated microbial communities from peat moss isolated from Minnesota, USA - S1T2_Fb - Sphagnum magellanicum MG | ecosystem: Host-associated > Plants > Peat moss > Unclassified... | reverse complement strand
GCCGGGATCTTGGTCGCGCCGTCGTGGCTGCCGTTCTCGTCGGCATAGCGCGGGTGCGGGCTGCACCTTCTGCTCGATCACCGAGCACGAGGGGCGCATCATCCAGAGCCGTTCGGAAGAGTCGATCATCAAAGAGGTGGAAGCCATCCGCGACAGCGTCAAGGGCTTCACCGGCACCATCTCCGACCTGGGCGGCCCCACGGCCAACATGTACCGCCTGGGCTGCAAGAGCCCCGAGATCGAGGCTGCCTGCCGCAAGCCCAGCTGCGTGTACCCGGGCATCTGCCAGAACCTGACGACCAACCACGATCCGCTGATCAAGATCTACCGCCGGGCACGCGCGCTGCGCGGCATCAAGAAGATCCTGTTCGGCTCGGGCCTGCGCTACGACCTGGCGGTCCAGAGCCCCGAGTACGTCAAGGAACTGGTGCAGCACCACGTCGGCGGCTACCTGAAGATCGCGCCCGAGCACACCGAGCAGGGTCCGCTCACCAAGATGATGAAGCCCGGCATCGGCAGCTATGACAAGTTCAAGCAGATGTTCGAGAAGTACTCGGAAGAGGCCGGCAAGAAGCAGTTCCTGATCCCGTACTTCATCGCAGCGCATCCGGGTACCAGCGACAGCGACATGATGAACCTGGCCATCTGGCTCAAGAAGAATGGTTTCCGCGCCGACCAGGTGCAGACCTTCTACCCGAGCCCCATGGCCACCGCCACGGCCATGTACCACAGCAACAAGAACCCGCTGCGCAAGATCACGCGCGACAGCGAGGCGGTGGACATCGTGCGCGGCGAGAAGCGCCGGCGCCTGCACAAGGCCTTCCTGCGCTACCACGACCCGAACAACTGGCCGCTGCTGCGCGAAGCCCTCAAGGCCATGGGCCGCGCCGACCTGATCGGCAACGGCAAGCACCACCTGATCCCCACCTTCCAGCCGCTGACCGACGGCAGCTACCAGAGCGCGCGCCGCAAGAATTCGACGCCGCTGAAGGCTGCTGCGCCGGTGAAGGGCCGCATGCTGACCCAGCACACCGGACTGCCGCCACGCGACAACGGCGCGGGCAAGCCGGGCGGCAAGCCCCCGGCACGCAAGCCGCGCTGAGGCCGTGACCGGGCCTTCGGGCCTTGCTGGCTATCATCGCGTCCATGCCCTTCTTCCGCACCTCTCCCCCCGCCGTAAGCCTGTAACGCGCGCAGCCCCGCTGCGCCGCGCATAGCGCTTCGCCCTGGCCCCGCAGCCAGGGCGGGCAGGCACGGTCGCGCCCCCGCCGCATGGCGGCCCGGCGCCTTTCGGAGAAGACGGATCCATGAAATCGACAACGTCCGCCGCCCTGGCATGGGGCGGCGTATTGCTCGCGGGTGCCCTCTGGGGCCTGGGGGCCCTGGTGGCACAACATTTGATGGGCAGCGGCATGACGCCGCAAAGCCTGGCACTGGTGCGTTTTGCACTGGGACTGCCGCTGCTGTGGTGGTGGCATTGGCGCCAGCCCGTGGTGCCGCGCTGGCGTGCGCTGCCCGTGCGGCAGCGCATGCTGGTGGCGGGCACGGGGGCGGCGATGGCGTTCAACGTGGGCTGCTGGTTTGCCGGCATAGAGCGCATAGGCCCGGCGCTGCCGACGGTGATCTCGGTCTGCTGCGCCCCGGCCATCGTGGCCCTGGTGTCGCTGCTGCGCGGCTATGAGCGCCCGAGCGCGCGCCTGCTGCTGGCGCTTGCGCTGGCCCTGGGCGGCGTGCTGCTGGTGGCCTTGCCGGCGGGCGGCACGGCCCTGCCGCCGGGGCATGTGGCGGGCCTGGCCTGGTCGCTGGGGTCGGCGTTCTGCTACGCGTTGATGGTGCTGGGCAATGCGCGCATGCCGGTGGCCATCCCGGCCGTCAGCGCCTCGGCCTGGGGCATGGCGGTGTCCACGCTGTGCGTGCTGGTGGTGGCGCTGCCACAAGGCTGGCAGGGACCGTCGCGGTCCGTGGACTGGTGGGGCGTGGCCTATACCGGCGTGGTGACGACCTCGCTGGCCTATCTGTGCTTTGCCTGGGGCGCGCGCCGGCTGTCGCCCACGGCGGCAGTCATCGGCTCGCTGGTGGAGCCCCTGGTGGCGGCGGTGCTGGCGGCCTGGTGGCTCGCCGAGCCGATGGCGCCGCGCCAGTGGTGGGGCGCACTGCTGCTGGGGACGGCGATGGGCCTGCTGTCGTGGCCCAGGAAATCTGGATAAAAAAGGCCTATAGCCAAGGTTCTGCCTTGGCTTCCCGCTATCTATTCCGTAGTGACGCTATGCCAGCGTGTGCAGCGGCAGGTCGCGCTCGCGGGCCAACTGATCCAGCTCTGCCCGCGTGTGGCGCCGCAGGAAGCCGGCGATGGCCTCCCGCATCCGGGGCTGCAGCATGTCCTGCGCCGGCAGGCCGGCGGCGCTGCACAGCGCGGCGGCGAAGTGCGGCTCCAGTGCCGCCACGGCCACGCGGCCGTCGGCGCAGGCATAGACGCCGTAGCCCGCGTGCGCGCCGCCCACCGCGCCCGTGGGCAGCGTCAGGCCCCAGTCGCGCGGCTGGGCCAGGTGCCGGGCGGCATCCGATAGCGCGACCTCCAGCTGTACGCCCACGCCGGTAGTGGCGCGCTGCAGCAGCGCCTGCAGCACCGCCTCGCAGGCCATCAGCGCGCCGGCCATGTCGGCGTAGAGCGTGGGCGGCAGGGCCAGCCCTGGTACCAGGCCGCTTTCGGCCAGGTAGGTCAGGTCATGTCCGGGCACCTCGGCGGCCGGGCCGGGCGCGCCGACGATGGTGATGCACGACAGCCGCGGGTGGCGCGCCGCCAGCGTCGCCGCGTCCAGGCCCAGCCGCGCCAGCGCGGACGGCCGGAACGAGGTCAGCAGCACATCGGCCCGCGCCAGCTCCGCCTGCAGCAGCGCCTGGCCCTCGGGCCGCTTGAGGTCTGCCTGCAGCACCTGCACGCCTTCGTGCAGCGCGGCGTAGGCGGCCGGGCTGTAGCGGCCCATGGGGTCGGCCGTCGCCGTGCCGGCAGGGGCCGGGGGCTCCAGCTTGACGCAGTCCGCGCCCATCTGCCGGCAGCGCTGGAGCGCTGCCGGACCGGGCAGGTTGAGGGCCAGGCTGAGCAGGCGCATGCCGGCCAGTGCGGGTATGCCCCGTGCCGGGGTGAAGGATGTTTCCATGCTGGCGATTGAAAATGATTCCGTCGAAGCCGCTCACTCTTGCCGTTTATTCATTCTCGTGGCCCGCAAATGGTGCAGCAGGGCGATTGGCATTTTGTCCACCATTCAAAAATACCGGCGCTTCTTGCCAATAGGGTTTTCTATTTTCCCAGTCGGACGCAATGTATGCGTGTTTCCGGTTTCTCTCTGGTTTTTTCGCAGCGTTGGTCATTTGCCCGCCATTCACGCATGATGAGTGGCTGCGGCATGTGGTGTAGCGAGGCGTTGTTGACCTCGCGACCATGCTGCGATACAGCTCGCTGTCGGTTTTCTCCATCCGGGGTTTCCGGATTTTGGGGGCGATGGGTCGGGCGTGTGGGGGTTTGAGCCATTGGCAATGGCCTCCCCACCATTGCGCCCTGGGGCTTTTTATCCGCAGCAATAGAGGATCAAGCGATGACCATCCGTAAAAGCGGGACAACGCCATGACGACACTCGTCAGGTCCTTCCAGAACGCCAGCATCCGATGGAAGCTGATGGTGAATATCCTGGTGGTGGCAGCGTGTGCGGCCGCCATTGCCGTCACGGCCATCAACCTGCAACTCAGCAGCGGCGGGCACGCTGCAGAACTGGAGGCCGAGCACGTCGCCAATGCGATCGCCAATACCGGTATCGCGGGCGCGATTTCGGATCCACTGCTGCTGCAAAGATATCTCGAGAGCCTTGGCAAGCTCTATGAGCGCGACATCATGATCCTCGACCACGAATTGATGATCGTGGCCAGCACCAACCCGAAGGGGGTCGGCTCCCACTATGACCATCCTGAGCCCCGCCTGACCGCCATCGATGGCATCACCCGGTTGTTCGTCGGGGCCGATGCCTCGTCGCCGGGCCTGGCCAGGCAGGTGGCGGTGCCCTTCCGCTACGATCCATTGCATGCCGACAGTCCCATCGTGGGGACCGTCATCTTCGAGTACACCCTGTTCCATGACAGGCTCATGGGGGAGGCGTCGAAGGCGGCGGCGTGGACCGGCCTTGCCGCCATATTCATCCTGGCGCTTGGCCTGCTGCTGACAAGACATCTGTCGCAAATCATCCTGCGCCCTCTGGATCACTTGAAAGCCGGGGTGAGTTCGCTCGCCGGTGGTGGCTACGGTGTGCGGGTGCATTCCGAAAGCCAGGATGAAATAGGGCAGCTGGCCACGGCCTTCAATGACATGGCGGAAGACCTCGACCGGAGCCGGCTGGCGGCAGAGAAACATGCCACCGATCTGGCGCATGCCAATCTCCTGCTGCAGCAGGAGGTCGAGAAGCACAAGGCAGCGGCGCAGCAGATCGAGTACCTGGCCTACCACGATCCCTTGACGGGCCTGCCCAACAGGACCCGCTTTGGCCATGCGCTCGGCGAAGCGCTCAGGGACGCGCATCGCGACGGGCGCAGTCTGGCCGTGTTCTTTGTGGACCTGGACCGGTTCAAGCAGATCAACGACACGCTGGGGCATGACACCGGCGACCTCTTGCTCAAGGAGGTCTCTGCCCGGTTGCGCAACGCCCTGCAGTCCTCCGATGTGGTGGCACGCCTGGGCGGGGACGAGTTTCTGGTGCTCGTCACCGATCTGAAAAACCCGGCCCAGGCCGAGACGATCGCCAGAAAAATGCTGGCGGCCATCGCCAGGCCCTTTGTGGCTGGAGGCCAGGAACTGCGCGTGACGGCCAGCGTGGGTATCAGCGTGTACCCGCAGGACGGCGAGGATGAGCAGACGCTGATGAAATACGCGGATGTGGCGATGTACCAGGCCAAGGAATCCGGCCGGGCGACGTTCGCGTTCTACGCCAAGTCGTCCAATGCCAATACGTTCGAGCGGCTGGCGCTGGAGTCCAGCCTGAGGCGGGCGCTCGAGCGGGGCGAGCTGCTGCTCCACTACCAGCCGAAGCGGGACCTGACGACGGGCGCCATCTCCGGCATGGAGGCCCTGGTGCGCTGGAAGCACCCGGACCTGGGCATGATCTCGCCCGCGCAATTCATACCGATCGCGGAGGAAACGGGCTTCATCGTGCCGATCGGGAAATGGGTCCTGCGAACCGCATGCCTGCAGACCATGCAATGGCAGGCCGCCGGCCTGAAGGGCATGACCATCGCCGTCAATCTGTCGCCGCGGCAGTTTGCCGACGAGCACCTGCTGGACGATGTCGCGGCCATCCTGAAGGAAACCGGCCTGGATGCTGAATGGCTGGAGCTGGAGATCACTGAGAGCATGCTCATGCAGAACCGCGATGTGGCGCTCAAGACCCTCAGCGCGCTCAAGCGCATGGGCATCCGCATCGCGGTCGACGATTTTGGAACCGGCTACTCATCGCTCTCCACGCTGAAGCAGTTCCCCGTCGACACGCTGAAGATTGACCGCTCCTTCATTCGCGATCTTGAAACCGATGCCGACGACCGGGGCCTGACCGAGGCCATCATCAACATGGCCAAAACGCTGCGCCTGCACCTGGTGGCCGAGGGCGTCGAAACCCAGGGCCAGTCCGACTTCCTGCAGAAGCGGGGGTGTGACGAGCTGCAGGGTTTCCTCTTCAGTCCGCCGCTTGCACCGCAGCAGTTCGAGACCTTCGTGAGCGCTTTCAGGGCCGCGGTGCACTGAAGGCACCGGTCCGACGTGTCTTGGCGGCTCCGGCCCCTGCGGGCCCGTGCACCGCAGCCGATGGGCTCGCCCACTTGCAAGATACTCGGCTGTGCAACGCGGCGATCCTGGTGCCCTCAACCCTGCGTGGTGAGGGGCCCAGTACTGGACGCCCAGCAGCGCCAGTTGGCCGCGTTTGCAATCGTGCCCTCTTTTTCTTCCACACCGTTCCTCCCATGTCCGCCTCTGTCTCCCTTCGCTTCGGTCTGGCCGCCAGCCGCCTGCACCGCGACGCCACCCAAGCCGGCCTACCGGCCTGGATCACGGCCAGCGACGACGGCATCCGCCGCCTCGGCCTGGGCCTGCACGCCGTGGGCGGCGCCTACGACGCTCTTGCGCAGGCCGGCCTCCTGCAGGGCTACGCACCGCTGGTGCGCTACCCGCGTGGGCGCGAGGGCGGCCTGATGCGGCTGGTGTCGCGCATCTCCGGCGGCCTGCGTCCCGAGGACGCACTCGACGGCATCATCTACCTGCAGGACCCGGTCGACCCGACCACCACCTACGCCGAGGCGCACGCGCTCAAGCGCCAGTGCGTCACGCACCAGAAGACCTTCGTCTCCACCCTGGCCGGCGCCATCGAGTGGGTGGAGGTGGAACTGCTGCACGCCGGCCTGCCGGTACAGCGGCCGCAGGCGCTGTTCGGCCTGGAGACGCAGACGGCCGCACTGATCGCCCACGATGCGCTGAAGGACCGCATGGAGGCCTTTGCCAGCGCGCATTTCGAACTGCTGTCGCGCTATGCGCACCGCGTGGCCACCGGCACCACGGGCGAGCGGCTCAACCGCATGGCCTGGTCGCGGGGCTGGCCGGCCGACCGGCCCTGGGTGCAGCGCTACCTGAGCGGCCCGCTGGGCGGCGATGCGCAGATCGCCGAGCTGGTGCTCGACGGCGCCTGCCAGAAGGCGATCTTTTTCGAAGACCCGCATGTGGCGCGCCAGCACGAGGCCGACATCCAGTTGCTGGAGCGCGCGGTGTGCAGCGTGGGCGAGACCGCCTCGTGCATCAACTCGCCGGCCATGGCCGAGCGCTGGGCACAGGCGGCCGAGCGGCACCTGGGGCTGGCGTAGACGATTCACCATCCCCATACAAGGCCCGCACATGAAAATCCTGATCTTTGGCGCCTCCGGCATGATCGGCCGCGGCGTGCTGCAGGCCTGCCTGGCCGATGCGGACGTGGAGCAGGTGACGGTGGTCGTGCGCCGGGCCAGCGCCGCGCCGCAGGACCGGCTGCGCGAGGTGGTGCAGGCTGACTTCTCGGATTTTTCTGCCATCGAGGCACAGGCTTTTGCCGGGGTGGATGCAGTCTTCTTCTGCCTGGGCGTGGCGTCTGCCGGCATGGACGAGGCGGACTACACGCGGGTCACGTTCGGCTTCACGCTGGCAGCGGCGCAGGCGCTGGCCCGGGTGGCGCCGGGGGCCACCTTCATCTACGTATCGGGGGCTGGTGCCGACAGCACAGAGCAGGGCAGCGTCATGTGGGCACGGGTGCGCGGCCGCACGGAGAACGCCCTGCTGCGCCTGCCACTGAAGGCCTTCGTCTTCCGGCTGGCGCTGGTGCAGCCGCTGGATGGCATCGTGTCGCGCACGCGTGGCTACCGTTGGTTCTATGCCCTGGCGCGGCCGCTGCTGCCGGTCCTTGCCAGGCTGCTGCCCCGGTACGTGACCACTACGCGGCAAGTGGGGGGCGCCATGCTGCACGTGGCGCGCCATGGCGCCCAGCGCCAGGTGCTGGAGAGCGCCGACATCAACGCGATGTAGGTGGCGCCAGCCGGTCCAGCCGCAGGCGGTCGCGCTCGTCGGTAAGGCGCCAGACGGCCAGGTAGACCGCGCCGGCTGCGGCCAGGAAGCCGCCCGAGGCCAGCAGGAACATCAGCAGGATCTGGTACTTGGCGGCCTCGACCGGGTCCATGCCGGCCAGCACCTGGCCGGTCATGATGCCGGGCAGGGTGATGATGCCGGCGGCGGCCATCTGGTTCATCACCGGCAGCACGCCGGCGCGGGTGGCGCGGCGCGCGATGTCGCGAAAGGCGGTGTGGCGGTCGGCGCCCAGCGCCAGCTGTGCCTCGATGGCGCTGCGCTCGCGGGTCACCGTGGAAAAGATGTGGTGCAGCGCCAGGCTGGCCGAATTCATCGCCGTGCCCAGCACGATGCCCACCAGCGGGATCGCGTGGCGCGCGTCATACCAAGGCTGGGGTTTGAGCGCGGTGGTCAGCGCCAGCAGCGCGATGCCGGTGGTCGCGGCCACGATCGGCAGGCCGCCCAGCGCGTAGTGCCAGAGGCCGGCCAGCCGTCGCTCCTGCCGCGCGCCGACTTCGCGGCTGGCGGCCAGCAGCATGGCCAGGACCACGGCGCCGGTCAGCCAGGCCGAGGAAATCGCAAACACCCGCTGCAGGAAGAAGCCGACCAGCAGCAACTGCACCACCATGCGCGCAGCCGCAATCAGCAAGGGGCGCTGCAGCCTCAAGGCGAGCAGCATCGACAGTGCGGCGCTGGCCAGCACCAGCAGCGCGGCCAGGGCCAGGTCGCCGGGGGTGAGCACGATGGCGCCGGTCATGCCCCGGCTTCCAGGCCCGTGGGCGTGAGCCGCAGCCGCCGATCCGCCAGGCGCGCGGCCTGGGCGGGGTCGTGCGAGACCACCAACAGGCCCATGCCCTCGGACTGGAGGCGCCGCAGCAGGGCCTCCACCAGCGCGACGCTGGCCGCGTCCAGCGCCGAAGTCGGCTCGTCCAGCAGCAGAAAGCGCGGCTGCCGCGTGACGGCGCGCAGCAGCGCCATGCGCTGGCGCTCGCCGGTCGAAAGCTGGGCCACCGCGGCATCGAGCAGGTCCGGCCGCAGGCCCACGGCAGGCAGCAGCGCGCGCACGGCCGCGGGCGCATCGAAATGCCCGGCCACCGTATCAGCCCACCAGCCGGCTTCGGCCGGCACATAGCCGACCTGGCGGCGCCAGGCGGCAGCGGGCAGGCTGTCGCGCGGCTGGTCGCCGATGTGCACCTCGCCGGTGTTGGGGTCCAGATCGGCCAGCATGCGCAGCAGCAGGCTCTTGCCACTGCCGGAGGGCCCGGTCAGCACCACGCATTCGCCGGCGCGCAGGTCCAGGTCGAAGGTGCCTGGCAGCCGGCCCCGCAACTGCCGCGCATGCAGCGAGCCGTTGGGAGGCGGGGAGGGCGGCAGAGGGGGAGGCAGCATCGGCGCGTCGGGCGTGGCGGCCTATTGTGCCGCCCGCCGCAAGGCTATGCATCGCTTCAGTTTATGTAGCGCATAGCCAAGGTGCTGCCTGGGCTATCGCCGGATATGGCCTGTTGAATCTGGCCGCAGGGCGCTTCGTCAGCGGCTGATGCGCTCCATCGGCAGGCCGACGTAGTTCTCCGCCAGCGACGTGGAGGCGGCGCTGGAATGCACCAGGTAGTCCAGCTCCGCCTCCTGGATCTTCTGGCCGAATTCGCCGGTCTCCGGGAAGCGGTGCATCAGCGAGGTGAACCACCACGAGAAGCGTTCTGCCTTCCACACCCGGCGCAGGCAGCGTGCCGAATAGCCGTCGATGCCGGCCGTGCTCTTCTCGAGGTAGTGCTCGGCCAGTGCGTCGTACAGGAAGCCCACGTCGGAGGCCGCGAGGTTCAGGCCCTTGGCGCCGGTGGGCGGCACGATGTGTGCGGCGTCGCCGGCCAGGAACAGGCGGCCGAAGCGCATCGGCTCGGCCACGAAGCTGCGCAGCGGCGCAATGCTCATCTCCAGCGAGGGGCCGGTGACCAGGTGCTCGCGCGCCTCGGGGTCGAGGCGGCGGCGCAGCTCGTCCCAGAACAGGCCATCGGTCCAGTTCTCGACCTTGTCGTCGGCCGGCACCTGCACGTAGTAGCGGCTGCGCGTGGCGCTGCGCATGCTGCACAGCGCAAATCCGCGCTCCGTGTTGGCGTAGATCAGTTCGTGCGACACCGGCGGTACGTCGGCCAGCACGCCCAGCCAGCCGAAGGGATAGACCCGCTCGTAGGTGTGCAGCGCCTCGGCGGGAACACTCTGGCGGCTCACGCCGTGGTAGCCGTCGCAGCCGATGATGAAGTCGCACTCGATCTCGTGCGTGGCGCCGTCCTTCTCGTAGCGAACGCGCGGCGATGCGCCGTCGAAGTCATGCAGGCTCACGTTCCTGGCCTCGTAGAGGGTCGTCAGCCCTTCGGCGGCACGGGCCTCCATCAGGTCGCGCGTGACCTCGGTCTGGCCGTAGACGGTGACGCGCTTGCCGCCACTGAGCGCATGCAGATCGATGCGGTGGCGGGCGCCCTTGAACAGCAGCTCGATGCCATCGTGCGGCAAGCCTTCGGCGTGCGCGCGGGCGCTCACGCCGGCCTGGTCCAGCAGGTCCAGTGTGGTCTGCTCCAGCACGCCGGCGCGGATGCGGCCCAGCACATAGTCGCCGCTCTGGCGCTCCACGATGATGTTGTCGATGCCGGCCTTGAACAGCAGTTGGCCGAGCAGAAGCCCTGCCGGGCCCGCGCCGATGATGGCAACCTGGGTGCGCATGGAAGTCTCCCTTGTATGCAGCTTGAAAAGATGCAGGAAGGGTAGGGCGGAGCTGCTGCCGGTGCCAGCCGTGCTCGCTGGTCACTGTGCGATCATGGATAAGCTTGTGCGATCATCGCGCAGCATTGAGTGGGGACACATGGCAATCGAACGCGCGGACTTCATCGAGGGCATGGCCAAGGGTATGGCGGTGCTGGAGAGCTTCGACACGGAACGCCAGCGGCTCAATGCCACGCTGGCGGCCCAGCGCGCCGGCATCACGCGCGCAGCGGCCCGGCGTCACCTGCTCACGCTCACGCACCTGGGCTACCTGGAAACCGATGGCAGCTATTTCTGGCTTGCACCCAAGGTGCTGCGCTTCTCCGGCAGCTACCTGGCCTCGGCCCGGCTGCCGCGGGTGCTGCAGCCCACGCTGAACCGCCTGGCGGCGCAGACGCAGCAGTCCTTCTCGGGGGTGGTGCTCGATGGCGACGAGGTGGTCATCGTGGCGCAGAGCGGAGGGCATGGCGCACCCGCGCGGGTGCTGGCCTACGGCCTGCATCTGGGGGCGCGCCTGCCGGCCCATGCCACCTCCACCGGACGCGTGCTGCTGGCAGCCCTGGACACCGCCGCGTTCAAAGCCTGGTGCGCCGGACGCACGCTGCCGCGGCTTACGCCGCATACGGTCACGCAGATGGCAGCCTTCCGCAAGCGGGTCGCCCAGGCGCGCACGGATGACTATTGCCTGTCGTCCGAGGAGCACGAGCTGGACGTGCATGCCCTGGCCGTGCCCTTGCGCAACATGCAGGGGCGCACGGTGGCGGCGCTCAATCTTGTCGCTTCGCCGCAGCACGTATCGGCGGAGCAGTTGTGCCAGGAGTCGCTGCCGCTGCTGATGGCCGCCGCACGCGAGTTGCGGGGCCTGCTGTAGGCATGGCCGTCGCGACATGTGGCTGGATGCGTTTGGACACGGGTACTGCGAAGGCTTTGCTAGGCTTGCGGTTTCATACAACAGGAGTTCCCCATGTCCTTTCGCCACGCACTCCTTGCCGCCGTCCTGGGCGCCGCTGCCGGCGCCATGCCGGCCCACGCGGATCTGCTCGGCAACCTGAAGAGCCAGGTGGGCAGCGGCAATGCCGGCACGGGGCTGAACCTGCCTTCAGGGCTGGGCGGTGGTGGTGGCGCCGGCATGGCCGCGCTGGGCCTGCCGGCCATCGGCGGCAATACCGCCAGCAATGCCGCCGGCGTGATCGAATACTGCGTCAAGAACAATTACCTGCAGGGCGGCAGTGCCCAGTCGGTCAAGGAGCGGCTGCTGGGCAAGGTCGGCCTGGGTGGGGCGCAGACGCAGCAGGACGCGGGCTACCAGAGCGGCCTGAGCGGCATGCTCAAGGGCAGCAATGGCAGCTCCTTCGACATGGGCAGGCTGCAGTCGCGGCTCAAGGAAAAGGCGTGCGACTACGTGCTGCAGCAGGGACAGTCGCTGCTGTAACAGGCACCCGGGAGTGAGGGCTATGTCGGGTTGATGCTGCGCTGCGCGATGAAGATCTCCATCAGCATCAGCGTGTAGGTGGCAATCAATGCCGCCATCGCGGCGACAAAGAGAACGGCCACTGGCCGGTCGAACGCAATGCCCAGTTCGTTGGCGAGGAACAGCGACGCGATCAGCAGGCAGACGATGATCGCGCAGGCAGAGCCCGAAGACATGGCGGCATTGATGACCTTGGCGCGCCGATTCAGCGTGTGCAGCTCGTCATCTATTTCTGCCTGCTTCGATGTGTCGGCGCTGGCACGGTCTTCCCGGCGCTTGTGCGTGCGGTCGTTCACCCGCGCGAGGCGGTTGGTCAGGATGGTGAGTGTGCTGCCGATCGCCGCCAGCATGAAAGCGGGACCGACGGCCAACTGGATGACGTGGGAGGTGTCGGCGTGGATGCTGAGCATGGGGCGTGGTGCTCTGGAGGTTCGGCGCGTTACGGGGTCTGCAGCCACCCGGGAAGATGCAAGGCCCGAGCCCGATGAATGTCGGATCGGAAGACATCGAACCTTCGCCATCTCTGGATGACGCGGCTGCTCCGAATGGGGCTTGCGCAGTTTACCCGGCTCCCCCGCCTGGGATGAATGGCCGGGGCTCGCCCGAAGGTTGCTCAGCGCCGGCGGCGCCGCGTTCGTGCGAATCCCCACACGGCCAGGAGTGAGGACATGACGACCAAGGCCGGCCCGGACAGGGTCGGGATGCCGGCGGCTGGCTGAGCGGCGGGGGCGGCGATGATCCTCAGAGTGACGCTGTCTTCATCGACACCAGGGACGCCCCACTTCCATATGTAGGAACCCGGGATGAGTCCCATGGCCGCGATGGTCGTGCCATTCCACGTCTCAGATGAGGTGAGCGGCGTGCCAGACACATAGCCCGTCGGCACAAAGAGGAGTTTGTTGTTGCCACCCGCCGATATCACACCCACCAGATCGCCCGACGAGGCGTCCGCATAGAACGTTGCGCCGGTTCCAAAATCCACAGGACCCACGGCCGTCTGGTAGACGTCTGACGTCGCTGTCGCCCCAATTCCCAGGTACCCGAATGAGCTGTCTACCGCAGCTACAAATGAGCTTGTGGCAAACAGGCTGAGCCCTGCCAGGTTGAGGCTGCCCGAGCCGTTGGCGACCACGTTGCCGCCGGCCTGGGAGATGGTGATCGTGTAGGTTGCGAACGCATTGCTGCACGATAGAAGAAGTGCCGCAATTGCAAGTTTGAACATCATCCCCGCCCCTTATTTGTTGCGGGATCGTAGATGCGTTGCCTGAAAGATGCCAGCCATTCATTCCTGCCGGAGGAATCCTGGCCCGAAGCGTCGCACTTCATGCGACAGTTTCTGGCGGACAGGCAAAGCGGCAGCTGAGTTGCCGCAGGCCTGGGCAGCCGACAGAAGCGGCTCGGAAAAGAAAAAGCCGGCACAGACGCTAAGTCCATACCGGCATTCACTATATTGGTCGGAGCGAAAGGATTCGAACCTTCGACCCTCTGGTCCCAAACCAGATGCGCTACCAGACTGCGCTACGCTCCGACAGCGCGCATTCTAGCGCCTTGAGGCCCCGCATCCCGGAATATCGGCGCTCTTATTTCACGCGGGGCGCGGGCCAGGCGGCGCATGCGCTATCGTCCGGGCCCTTTCACCGCATACGTTTACCCATGCAACTCCGCATTCTGGTCGGCACCGTTTCCGGCACAGCCCAGCGCGTGGCCGATGCCATAGCGCTGGCATGTGACGACCTGGCATCCATCACCGTGCTGCCCATGGACGGCCTGGACATGGCCGTTTTCGATGCATCGGCGCCGCTTACGCTGCTGTGCTGTTCCACCTATGGCTCGGGCGATGTCCCGGACAACGCGCTCGGCCTGTACGACGCGCTGGCCAGCGATCCGCGCTACCTTGGCCACCTTCGCTATGGGGTGATCGCGCTAGGCGACAGCAGTCACGGCGAGAGCTTCTGTGGAGGCGGCCTGCGCTTCGATGAGCGGCTGGCCGACCTGGGGGCGCAAAGAGTGGGTGATGTATTGCGGATCGACGCACTGGAGGAACCGGAGCCTGAGCAGGTGGCCGTCACGTGGTGCCGCGACTGGCTGGCCCGTGCCTGCAATTGAGGCCGCAGCCTACAGCGCAGTAGCTGCCCCTGGTCCAGCATGGCAGGCCATGCCTTGCGGCTTGCAGGAGACGTCGATGGGGATGTTCGATTTGCCGAAACTGCGACAGAATGCCTGGCGGGTGAGTCATTGCGTGCAACGAGCCGGAGCCCGCTTGCCGCATGAACATCCGACCGAGCCTTCGCCTGAGCCGGCGTTGCCGCCTACGCGGCACCCGGGTGAAGAGGCGCCGGAGCCTCAGCCTTCGTAGGGGGCCGGCGGCGGCACGTGGCAGCGCCAGAGTCTGCTGGCCTGCCCGACAGGAATCGAACCTGTGACATTCGGCTTAGAAGGCCGATGCTCTATCCAACTGAGCTACGGGCAGTCATGGACGGGTCCATGTGGCATGACGCCAAGGCGCCCGATCATAACGGCGACTGCATGCCTGCCGCCGCACGCCGGTGGATCCCGTTGTTTATTCCAGGAGACTTTCCATGGCCACCAATCCAGAGTTCCCTCCGGTGGAGGACAACCCGTCACTGCTGCCTGACGACGAGCCCGAGCTGCCGCGGCTGGGCGAAGGCCTGATGGAGCCGGCGGGCATTCCTTTCGACGAGGAATGCGAGCGGGTGGTGCAACCCGAGCCGACCGGCGACTGAGTCGGCGGCCCGAGGTGGATCAGCGGCCGCCGAGCCGGCCCAGGATATAGCCCACGGACAATGCAAGCACTACCGACGCGATCGGATGGGTGCGGATGGTGTCGCGTGGCAGGTCCGCAATGTCGGCGCAGAACTGGTCCAGGCGGTCGCAGCTCTCCTGGGCCTTCTGGGCGGCGCGGTCCACGGTTTCATGGGCTGTGGCCGCTGCGCGACCAACCACGCCGTCCGGGTCGATGTTTTCGGAGGCGTTCGAGCTTTCGATGGGGGCCATGGTTTCTCCTTTGCTGGATGAACGGCAGGACTGGCATCCACTGACAGAGCAGTGCGCTGGCCCTGCAAAAAACAAAAGGGCCCCGGGGAGCGGGGCCCTCTGTGGCGGGGCTGGCTGTCAGTTGGCCGGGGTGCGCGGCTGGCCCTGGGCGTTCAGGCCCTCGTCACGGGGAGCTGGCGGCAGTTTGCTGCCAATGCGCTCACCCGTATGGCGCACCGCCGCAGCCGAGCGGCTGGCGGCATTCGACGTGGCATGGCCCACCTTCTTGGCACCACGCTCGGTCGCGTTCACGGCCTTGTGGCCCAGTTCCTTGGTCTCTTCCACCACACCTGGCTTGGGGGCCGTCTGGCTCGCCGGTGCTGCCATCGTGCTGCCCGTGGCAGGTGCCTGGGTCGTCTGCGCGTTGGCGGCGATGCCATAGGCTGCGGCGCTGACCGCCAGCACGGCAGCAAGGGTGCGGAAGGTCGAAGTCTTTGTGGTCATGGATATGTCCTCTACCGAGTTGTTGTGCAGCCAGTATCACGGCATCCCTGCGCTTTGGATCGGTTTTCAGCGGGATTTGCCGTGAAATGGATGACGGATGACAACGGATGTCGGACAGCTCCCACCTTGCCGCGCGGCTTGGGGCTGACTCAGCGGCGCTGGTACTGCTGCGCGCCGAAAAGGACGTCACGCTCCTGCTGGGTGCGGGTGGTGCTGCGCCGCTCGGCCAGTACCGCTACGCCGCGCTGCACTGCCGGGCGTGCAGCGATCTCGTCGAACCAGCGCTTCAGTGCCGGGTAGTCTGCCCAGTCCACGCCCTGATTGGCGGCGCTGCGCAGCCAGGGAAAGATGGCGATGTCGGCGATGGTGTAGCTGTCTGCCGCGATGTAGCGGCTGGTGCCCAGGCGCTTGTCCATGACGCCATAGAGGCGCTTGGCCTCATTGGTGTAGCGATCGATGGCGTAAGGAATCTTCTCGGGAGCGTACATCCGGAAGTGGTGGGCCTGCCCCAGCATGGGCCCGACTCCACCCATCTGGAACATCAGCCATTGCATGGCTTCGAACTTGGCGCGGTCGCCTTCCGGCAGGAATTTCCCGGTCTTGGCCGCGAGGTAGAGCAGGATGGCACCGGACTCGAATAGCGAGATCGGCTGGCCGTCCGGCCCCTGGTCGTCGACGATGGCGGGGATCTTGTTGTTCGGGCTGATGCGCAGGAATTCGGGCGTGAACTGGTCCCCCGCCCCAATGTTGACCGGCACCACCTCATACGGCAGGTCGCACTCCTCCAGCATGACATGGACCTTGTGGCCATTGGGTGTCGGCCAAGTGTAGACAGTGATCATGGTGCGCGACTTCTTTCAGAATCAAGGTGGCGGAAGGCGCCACTCTAGAAGAAATGCGCTGTCCCTGCTGGCGCTGGCCACGCCGCCATCAGCTCTGCTGGGCGAACTTCCAGGCCATTTCGGCCAGCGGCCGTGCGCCAGCGGCCGAGGCGGCCGCCTGCGGGCTGGATGCGGTACCCGCCTGAACGCGCTTGGCAATCCCCTGCAGGATCGCGGCCATGCGGAACAGGTTGTAGGCCAGGTAGAAGTTCCAGTCCGCGGCCAGTGCTTCGGGCGTGGTGATGCCGGTGCGCTCGCAATAGCGGGCGATGTAGTCGGCCTCGGTCGGAATGCCCAGTGCCTGCAGGTCTACGCCGCCAATGCCGCGGAACGAGCCTGGCGGAATGTGCCAGGCCATGCAGTGGTAGCTGAAGTCCGCAAGCGGATGGCCGAGCGTGGAGAGCTCCCAGTCGAGCACGGCCAGCACGCGCGGCTCGGTGGGGTGGAACATCATGTTGTCGAGCCGGTAGTCGCCATGGACGATGCAGGTGTGCGATTCGTCGCGCGCGCTGGCCGGCATGTGGGCCGGCAGCCAGTCCATCAGCTTCTCCATCGCCGTGATGGGTTCGGTGATGGACGCCACGTACTGTTTGCTCCAGCGACCTATCTGCCGATCGAAATAGTTGCCGGGCCTGCCGTAGGAAGCCAGGCCCTGGGCCGTGTAGTCGACCGTGTGCAGGGCGGCGATGACCCGGTTCATCTCGTCGTAGATGGCCGAGCGCTCCGCCCGCTCCATGCCCGGCAGCGTCTGGTCCCAGAGGACCCGCCCCTGGACGAATTCCATGACATAGAAGGCCCGGCCGATCACGGACTCGTCCTCGCACAGTGCGACCATTCGGGCGACCGGGACCTGGGTGCCGTGCAGGCCGCGCATCACCGCATATTCACGCTCGATGGCGTGAGCCGAGGGCAGCAGCTTGGCCACTGGCCCGGGCTTGGCGCGCAGCACATAGGCACGCGTCGGCGTGAGGAGCTTGTAGGTCGGGTTGGATTGCCCCCCCTTGAACATTTCGAGCGACAGCGGGCCGGTGAAGCCGGGCACATGGGCCGACAGCCATGCTGCCAGTGCCTGGGTGTCGATGGCGTGGGTCGCGGACACGGGCCGGGTGCCCACGAAATGGTCGTAGTCGGGCATTGTCTCGTTTCAGGTGCCTGTGCACCGGTTGTGAAGAAAATGGGGCGGCGTCAGGCGTCCCCTTCGCCGATGCGCATCAGTACCTGGCGATTGCGTACGACCAGGCCGCCCGGCTCTATGCGGATCACTTCCTCGCGTTCCATGAGCTTGAGCTCCTGGTTCACGCGTTGGCGTGAGGCCCCCAGCAGTTGGGCCAGTTCTTCCTGCGCGAGCTGCAGGCTGATGCGGATCTCGTTGCCGTCCGCCAGGCTCGGGGCGCCGTAGCTGCGCACCAGGTGGCCGAGCTGCTTGGCCAGGCGCGCGCGCAGTGGGAGCGTATTCAGGTCCTCGACCAGGCCAAACAACTGGCGTATGCGCCGCGCATGCAGGCGCAGCAGTGCTTCGTACAGCTCCGTATGCTGTTCCAGGATCTTGCGGAAGTCGGCACGCGCCACGCACAGGATGGTGCTGTCGCCATGGGCGTAGGCATCGTGCGTGCGCCTCTCGCCATCGAAGAAGGCCACGTCGCCGAACCAGATGCCCGGCTCCACGTAGGTGAGCGTGATCTGTTTGCCGGACACCGAGGTGGAACTCACACGTACTGCGCCGCGGGCACAGGCGATCCACTCTTCCGGCGAGTCGCCGCGCGCGGCGATCAGGTCGCCGTCCTTGTAGCGTTTGACGTAGGCGCATCGAAGGATGTCGTGTCGCAGGGAGGGGGAGAGGGAGGAGAACCAGCGGCCGCAATTGATGGCCTCGCGCTCCTCGATGGTAAGAATCGGTTCGTCCATGGTCTGTCGTGTGCGTGACTTGAGGGCGTGGCGATGTCGCCGGAGCGACCCATCCATGCTGGCTTTGGGTATTCGCGGCGCAGCCGCTGTCTCCGGACGCTATGCGTAGCGCGGCGTGGTCTTGGTCAGGAAAGCCTCTATGCCAATGCCGGCATTGGGATGGTGCAGGTTGCGTACGAAGCGATCGCGCTCTGCAGCCAGATGTTCCGGCAGTTCAGTATGGGGAGCCTTGTTCACCAGTTCCTTGATGCTGGTCAGTGCGTTCGGAGCGCGGCGATTGAGCCGTTCGGCCAAGGCCATGGCTTCGGCCAGCGCGGTTCCCGGGATGGCCAACTGGTTCACGACGCCCAGGGCATGCAGGCGCTCGGCTTCGATGCGTGTGCCAAGCATCAGAAGCTCGTTGACCAGCGGTCGCGGCAGCAGCCGGGGCAGGTGCCAGCTGCCACCGCCATCCGGTGACAGGGCGACGCTGCTGTACGACATGGCAAAGAAGGCATCGCGCGCGGCAACGATGAAATCGCAGGCCAGCGCCAGCGAGAAGCCTGCACCAGCCGCAGCGCCCTCCACCGCGGCAATGACGGGGCGCGGGAAGGCGCGCAATTCCTCGATCCAGAGATGCAGGCCTTCGATGCTCTGCGCCTGGACTTCGGGCGGCTGCTCGCGATTGGCCTTCAGCCGCTGCAGGTTGCCGCCCGCACAGAACGTGCTGCCTTCCCCGACGATCACGACGCTGCGGATTTCCGCTCCGGCTGAATTCAGCGCCTCGATGCCCGCTGCGTAGATCTCGGGGCCGAGCGCATTGCGGTTGTCGGGGTTGTGCAGGGTGAGCACCATGGTCTCGCCATGGCGTGTGCAGAGCAGTTGGGCGGGCATGCGGGGCTTTCGAGCGAGGGGCGGGTCAGTCTTCCGTGTGCAGCAGGCTCAGGCCGATGGCGCCGCGGCGGCGCAGCCAGGGGCTGGGGCGGTAGCGGGTATCGCCATAGACCGTCTGCAGATTGAAGAGCACTTCCAGCACATTGGTGGGCCCCAGCCGGTCTCCGAGTGCCAGGGGGCCCTGCGGATAGCCCAGGCCCAGCGTCACGGCCGTGTCCAGATCGCGTGGGGAGCAAATGCCCTGCTGGCAGATATCGGCCGCGATATTGATGATGGTGGCCACCACCCTTTGCGTCACGAAGCCTCCGCTGTCGCGGATCACGCTGACCGCCTTGCCGTCGCGGGCGAACAGGGCGTGGGCGGCATCGCGCATGTCGCTGCGGGTCGCAGGGTTGGTGGCCAGCACGCGGCGCCGGGTGCTGGCGTCCTCGGCCAGCATGTCGATGCCTACGGTGCGTGCGGGGTCCAGGCGTTCGACCACGGCCACCGTCGTGACGTCAAAGCCAAGAGGGGCAACCATCGTCAGCGCCTCGGGTGAGGGCGAGGCGCCGGTCTCGATGGCAGCTCCCAGGTCCTTGAGCAACTGCAGCAGTTCGGCGCGCCGTGCCGCGCGTGGGGAGACCCACACGGGGGGGAACTTCTCTACCCGGGGCACCGATGCCTCGGGCGGGACGACTGCGGCGCCGTCCACATAGGCATAGAAACCCTGGCCACTCTTGCGGCCCAGCATGCCGCCTGCCAGGCGCTGCGCAGTGATCACGCTGGGACGGTAGCGCGGCTCCTCGTAGTACTGGTGGTAGATCGACTCCATCACCGGATGCGATACGTCCAGCGCCGTGAGGTCCATCAGCTCGAACGGGCCCAGTTTGAAGCCTATCTGGTCCCTCAGTATCCGATCTATGGTCGCGAAGTCCGCCACGTTCTCGCCGACGATGCGCAGCGCCTCGGTTCCGAAGCCGCGGCCGGCATGGTTCACGATGAAGCCGGGTGTGTCCTTGGCGCGGACCGCGGTGTGGCCCATCTGGGCGACATAGGCGTGCAGGGTGTCGCACACAGCAGGCGAGGTACGCAGCCCGGCAATCACCTCCACCACCTTCATGAGCGGCACTGGATTGAAGAAATGCAGCCCGGCAACGCGTCCAGGGTGCTGCAAGCCCGCAGCAATCGCGGTCACCGACAGGGAGGAGGTGTTGGTGGCGAGGATGGCATCCTGTGCCACGATCTGCTCCAGCCTTGCGAACAACTCGCGCTTGATGTCGAGCCGTTCAACGATAGCCTCCACGACGAGCGTGCAGTCTGCCAGGGCCTCGAGGGAGCTTGCGGGAAGCAGCCGTTCCTTCAGGGTCGCGCACTGTGCGGCGTCGAGGCGACCCTTGTCCTGCATCTTGTCCCACTGGGCGTGGATCGACGTGCAAGCTGCTGCCACGGCGTCCGTACTGTTGTCAAAGAGCCGGACGACACTGCCGGCCTGGGCTGCCAATTGCGCGATGCCTCTGCCCATGGCACCTGCGCCGATCACGGCGATCAAGGAAGTTTGCTTGTGCATTGATTGATTATCAGGGCATGAAATTGTGAACCTATGTGACAGAATCTACGGGAAATCGAGAAGGCTGAGGTGTGAGAAGTCGCAAAACTGTTATCGGTGTCGCGCTGTCGGCTGTGGCTTGCGGGAGTGCCGCCCTGTCCCTGGGGCCTTCGCGCGGAACCGCCGTGATTGGGCAGCCGCTCGATTTGCAGTTCGATCTTTCCCTGGACAACGAAGGCGAGGCCTCTGCTGCCTGTCCGCAGGCGGAGGTCTTCTACGGTGAGACTGGCGTCGATCCTTCGCGCGTGCGGCTCGTCGTGTCGCCGGGCAATCGGCCGGCGCAGGCGCAGGTCAGGCTGCTGTCCAGCGTGGCAGTCAATGAGCCCTTCGTGTCGATCGTGCTGCGCGCAGGCTGTGGGCAGAGCCTGTCACGGCGCTATGTCCTGCTGGCGTCAGCGCCAGTTGCCGCCGATGCCCGCCAGGCCGCATCGGTTTCGCAGGCCGCGAGCGTGGGCGCCTTGCCGGTAGCCCCCGCGCCGACCGCTTCCGCGGGCGCCGCAACAAGCCGGTCGATGGATGAGTCCGCCGCGAATGCGCGTCCGAAGCCTGCTGCCCGACCTGCGGTGTCCACGGCAACGCCATCTACCCGGCGTGCCAAACCTGCCCCTGGCGCTGCAAAGGCGGCGGAGCCGGGGCGGCCAAGGCTGGAGTTGCAATCGCCGCTGGACTGGCTGGAAGAGCACGACGTCCGCCTGCGTCCCTCGATGGAGATGGCCAAGCCCGCCGAGGTCACGCCGGAGCAGCGGGCCGCTGCCGCTGCCACCTGGCGCAGCCTCGGCATGGAGGCGCCTGCCGTTCCGGCCGAAGCGCCAGGCACGGCGGAACGTCTCCAGGCGTTGGAGGCCGAGCTCAAGACGCTGCAGGCGAAGGAGGCGCGCGAGCGCAATCGCACGGCCGTGCTGCAGGGGCAACTGGATGAGGCCGAGAGCGATCGACGGACCTACTGGCTCGTCACGGCAGTATTGGCGCTGCTGGCCTTGGCTCTGGGGGCATTGTCGGCCCGCTGGTGGCGGCTGCGTGGAGACGGCCACCGGCCGGTATGGTGGAAACGGCGCCACCTTGCGCCAGAGGACAGCGAATCGGGCCTGCCGTCGCAGTGGGCAGATGATGTGGCGCCCCCTTCGGCAGCTGCGGTGATGCCGCCCCCCCCTGTGGTCGCACGCCCTCCCATGGCACCCGTTGCGGTGGCAGCCGCAACGGAGGCCGCGTGGCAGGACCCGCCTGCCCGAGCATTCCCTTCGCCGGCAGTCACGGCCGTGGCCGTTGCGGGGGCGGATGTCTTGCCAGCGTCGGACGTGGACGATGCCGAGGTCGATGCGCAGCAGAACGCAGAATTCTATGTATCGTTGGGGCAGTATGAGCAGGCCATCTCCCTGTTGCAGCGCTACATTGCCGCGCGACCAGGGACAAGTCCGGCGGTATATCTGGACCTGCTCAAGATCCTTCACACCTTGAGCCTGACGGATGACTATCGCAAGCTGCGCGAGGAGTTCAACGCCATTTTCAATGCCGAGGTACCGGCTTTTGCGGGTTTCCTGAAAAGCGTGCGGCGTCTGGAGGACTACCCTGACGCGTTGAATGCCATCCAGTCACGCTGGCGCCAGCCTGAGGTCCTGGAGGTGATCGACGCCTACCTCTACCGCAGTGGCGGGCCGGTGCAGCCTGTGCCCTTCGAACTGGAGGCCTATCGCGAGCTGCTGCTGCTGCGCATGATCGCCCAGTTTCTTCATGGTCAACCTGGTGCGCGCGGTATACGCCCCTCTGTCGCCGGAGTGCCGCCTGCGGCCGCACTGCAAATGGACGTTCCGCCAGCGCGGGTTCCTGTGCCCGAAGGCTATCGCCCCAGCTTTCCATTGGCTTCGCTGCACCAGGGGGACATTGGCGATGCTGCAGCGGGCAGTGCCACGACCGAGCCTTTGGCCTTCGACCTGTCGCTTGACGACCCCGCAGACGTTGTGCCGCCTGCTCCACCCGACCCTGCTGCGACGAATAAAGACGCCATAGGCTTTGCGCCGGCTCCTCCGACTGACAGCAATCTGATCGACTTCGACCTCTTCGACGTAGACGCGCCGCCACTGGCGGGCGGCAAGCGCGCTGACGACAAGGTCTGAACCCCCTGCGGTCAAGGCCCAAGGGGAGCCCGTGGCCGACCCGGCTATGGCTATCTGCGCACTTGCAATGCGCCAGGGTTCACGATGTTGGTCGGCGCACCCCTGATGTAATTGATCACGTTGTCGAAGGCCGCGCCAAAGTACATCTCATAGCTGTCGCGCTCGACATAGCCGATGTGCGGCGTGCAGATGCAGTTTTCCAGGCGCAGCAGCGCATGGCCCTGGAGTGGGGGTTCGGTCTCAAAGACATCCACCGCGCCCATGCCGGGGCGGCCGCGATTGAGTGCGGCGATCAGCGCCTCCGGCTCGATCAGTTCTGCGCGGGAGGTGTTGACGATCAGTGCGGTCGGTTTCATGCGCGAGAGATCGTCCAGCGTCACGATGCCCTGCGTCTCTTCGTTCAGGCGCAGATGCAGGGACACGACGTCGCACTGCTCGAAGAACTCATCCTTGCTGTTGGCTGCCTGGTAGCCATCGGCCAGCGCCCGGGCCCGCGAGGCGTCCCGGCCCCAGATGCGCACATGCATGCCGAATGCCTGGGCATAGCCCGCCACGATCTGGCCAATCTTGCCGTAGCCCCACAGGCCCAGGGTCTTGCCGCGCAACACCGTTCCTATGCCGAAGTTGGGCGGCATGGAGGCCGCGCGCAGTCCGGACTGCTGCCAGGCGCCATGCTTCAGGTTGGAGATGTACTGCGGCAGACGACGCATGGCCGCCATGATGAGCGCCCAGGTGAGCTCGGCAGGCGCAATCGGCGAGCCCACTCCCTCGGCGACGGCAATACCGCGTTCCGTGCAGGCTCCGACGTCGATGTGGTGTCCCACCTTGCCTGTCTGCGCGATCAGCTTGAGCCGCGGGAGCTTCTCGACCAGTTGCCGGGTGATGTGGGTGCGCTCGCGTATCAAGACGATGATGTCGGCATCACGCAGCCGGACGGAGAGTTGGCCGATGCCCTTGACCGTATTGGTATAGACCTTGGCGGGGTAGGCATCGAGCCGCGAGGCGCAATGCAGTTTCCGCACCGCGTCCTGATAGTCATCGAGGATCACAATGTTCATGGCGCCATTGTGCCTCGCGGGTATGGGCCATTTGCCCGTGCGGTCGACTGTTTGTCGGCTTAATGCTTGCAAAAGGTGACAAGCCGGGCAAAGTACCCAGAATCTGCCTGCCCGACGCATGCGCCATGCCGCGCGGGGCAGCGGGCACCCGTGAGCAGATGGGCGCGTCAGTACGTGGCTGCCTCGCGGGCGCTCAGGCGATCCAGTTCGGCGCAGACATCTGCCATGCGGCCCGAAATCACCATGCGGCCAGCGCAATGCGGCGGCTGCGCTCCCTCCACCACGTGCACCACGCGCAACGCGGGCGTACGGCGATGCAACGCGCTGGCGGATGGATTGCGTGCATCGTTGGCGCAGGGGGGATAGGCTCGCACCGCGGATGCATCGCCCGCCGCAGGCTGTAGAGGTGACCGGTAACGGTCTGATGCAGCGGGCATTGCCGCTGCCGCATGGACGACGCATCGGTTGGCGAAGCGTTCTACCCAGGCAGACAGCGGGGCGAGCAGGTTGGCGCGCGCCAGAATGGCAGTTTCCATGTAAATACTCCGAGAGCCACAACTTGGAACATCGGCAGGATTTCGGGGGAAAGGCTCCGCGGCCTGGGTTGTCGGAGCCTGTCATGAGGCTCGCCGAACGCCCGCCACCGTGTCGCGGTGCCGGGCCTGCTACATCAGCATGGTGTTGCGGATCAGGCCTACCGCCAGCCCCTCGATCTCGAAAGGCTCGTCTGGTGCCACGAAGATGGTGGAGTAGTCCGGATTCTCTGCGTGCAGCTCTATGCCCTGGGCGGTACGCAGAAAGCGTTTGACGGTCACTTCCTCGCCCAGCCGGGCCACCACGATCTGGCCGTTGCGCGCTTCGCGCGAGGAACGCACCGCGAGCAGATCACCATCGATGATGCCGGCGTCGCGCATGGACATGCCCCTTACCTTGAGCAGATAGTCCGGCTTTTGCTGGAACAGGCTGCCTTCGACATGGTAGGTCTGTTCGACATGCTCCTGGGCCAGAATGGGTGCGCCAGCCGCGACCCGGCCGACCAGGGGCAGGGCCAGTTGGGCCAGGCCAGGCAGCGCCAGCGAGAACGGATCGCCACGCGAGGCATGAAGGGAGCGCAGCGTCTCGCTCTTGAGACGAATGCCCCGCGACGTGCCGCTGACCAGTTCGATGGCCCCCTTGCGCGCCAGGGCCTGCAGATGTTCCTCTGCCGCGTTGGCGGACTTAAATCCCAGTTCTGCGGCAATCTCTGCCCGAGTGGGGGGGGCTCCGGTGCGTGCCACGGCGGAATGGATCAGCTCCAGGATTTGCTGCTGGCGCGGCGTGAGCTTGACGGCGGAGGTGCGGGTATCGATCATCGGTGATCCTCGGCAACGGGGCTGTTTGGATATCCAGTAGCTGTATTTTTGACCAGTTTTAGAAAGTGTGCAAGTGAGCCTGCAAAAAGAGGAAACCACGGACGGCGCCGCCCGCCTTGTCGTGGTGCTGGGAACGGGGGGAACCATCGCGGGCGCCGCCACGGACGTTCGTGACAACGTGGGATACCAGGCGGCCAGCCTGGCGGTCGAGGACTTGCTCGGCCATCTGTCTGCCGATGCAGGGCCGCTGCAGGCCGAGCAGGTGGCCCAGGTCGACAGCAAGGACATGGATTTCGGCGTCTGGCAGGCGCTGGCCTTGCGCTGCGCCCACTGGCTCGCCCAGGACGACGTGCAGGGCGTGGTGGTCACCCATGGCACCGACACGCTCGAGGAGACCGCCTACTTCCTGCACCGCGTGCTGGCTTCCCGCAAGCCCGTGGTGCTGGTATCGGCCATGCGGCCGGCCACGGCACTGGCGCCGGATGGTCCGCAGAACTTGCGCGATGCCATGGCGCTGGTGCGCACGCCCGGCGTATCCGGCGTGCTGACGGTGTGCGCCGGCAGGGTGCACGGTGCGCAGGATGTCCGCAAGGAGCACACCTATCGCCTCGATGCCTTCGGTTCAGGTGATGCGGGACCCATTGCCTACGTGGAGGAGGGTGCGGTACGCCAGGTGCGCGCCTGGCCCTGTGCCGCCCCGAACGGCCGCTGGCTGGAACTGGTGGCACAACTGGCGGTGCCGCCGCGCGTCGACATCGTGCTGAGCCATGCCGGTGCGGATGGGCGGATTGTGGATGCCTTGCTGGCGCTGGCGCCCGCGGCGCGGCCCGCGGGGCTGGTGGTGGCGGGTACAGGCAACGGCTCGATCCATGCTGCCTTGCTGGCCGCCTTGCAGCGCGCCCAGGCCGCTGGCGTGCGCGTGTGGAGAACGACGCGCTGCGCCTATGGTTCCGTGCTGGCGGCCGGTGGCCACCCGCTGCCCATGGCGCCGGATCTATCCGCCGTCAAGGCCCGCATCGCCCTGATGCTGGAGTTGGCCGGCGCATGAAAAAAGCCGCGCGAGTGCGCGGCTGGCGGGGTCACGGGCCTGGCGCTCAGTCAGCCAGGGCCTGCAGTGCGCGTGCGGTGATGTCCTCGACCGTGCCAAGCCCGCTGATCTTGCGATAGCGCGGTGCCGTGGCGGCATCCTGGGCGGCCCAGTTGGAGTAGTAGTCCACCAGGGGGCGCGTCTGCGCGCTGTAGACCTCCAGGCGTTTGCCGACCGTGGCTTCCTTGTCGTCCTCGCGCTGGATCAGGTCCTCGCCCGTGACATCGTCCTTGCCTTCGACCTTCGGCGGATTGAACTTCACGTGGTAGGTGCGGCCCGAGCCGGGGTGCGAGCGGCGGCCGCTCATGCGCTCGATGATGGCATCGAAAGGTACGTCGATTTCCAGCACGTAGTCGAGCTTGACGCCCGCTGCCTTCATGGCATCTGCCTGCGGAATGGTGCGCGGGAAGCCGTCGAAGAGGAACCCCTGAGCGCAGTCGGGCTGGGCAATGCGTTCCTTGACGAGGTTGATGATCAGGTCATCGCTCACGAGAGCGCCGGACTCCATGACGGCCTTGGCCTGCAGACCCAGCGGCGTGCCTGCCTTGACAGCGGCGCGCAGCATGTCGCCGGTGGAGATTTGCGGGATACCGTACTTCTGGCAGATGAAGGTTGCTTGCGTGCCTTTACCGGCACCTGGCGCGCCCAGCAGAATCAGTCTCATGGATGTCCTCGGATAGTTTTGAAGTCGGCTGGCACCGCTGGCCGCGCGGCGCGTCTGCCGACGGGCGCGGGGACGATGCTCGGGTTGCGCGCGAGGATAGCATGCAGCTCTGCCGCCTCCGGGCGCGGGCGGGACTCAGCCGCCCAGCAGTGCGCGCACGCGCGCCAGGTCTTCTGGCGTGTCCACGCCGGCGCCGGGAGCTTCCGGTGTGACGTGCACGGCGATCCGGTGCCCATGCCAGAGGGCTCGCAGCTGTTCCAGCGCCTCGGCGATTTCCTGCGGGGACTGGGACAGGCGCGGAAACGCACGCAGGAAGCCGACGCGATAGCCATAGATGCCGACGTGGCGCAACGGCGCCGGCACAGGCAGGACCGCTGCCTGCGGGGTGGAGCCGTCACGCTGCCAGGGAATCGGTGCGCGGCTGAAGTACAGCGCCAGGCCGCGGGCATCGGCCACGACCTTGACGACGTTCGGGTTCAGATAGTCCGCCACGCTGTCGATCGGGTGCGCCGCCGTGCTGATGCTGGCTTCGGGCCGGGCGTGCAGCAGCGCAGCCACGGCGCTGACCAGGGCCGTCGGTATCAGGGGCTCGTCGCCCTGGACGTTGACGACGATCTCGTCGTCCTGCAGTCCGAGCAGATCGCAGGCTTCGGCCAGGCGGTCGCTGCCGCAGATGTGGTCGGAACGGGTCAGCACCGCGTCCACGCCGTGCGCCGCGCAGGCTTCGATAATGGCCGGGCTGTCGGCCGCCACGACGGTCCGTGCGGCGCCGGAACCGTGCGCGCGCTGTGCCACGCGTACCACCATCGGCAGGCCGGCAATATCGGCCAGAGGCTTGTCGGGCAGGCGCGTGGAGGCCAGGCGTGCGGGGATCAGGACGGTGAAGCGCATGGCAGATGCGGGCTGGCCGTCCTCAGCTTTCCAGTTCGGCATCGGTCAGCGTACGCGCCTCGTTCTCCAGCAGGATGGGAATGCCGTCGCGGACCGGGTAGGCCAGGCGCGCGCTGCGCGACACCAGTTCCTGCCGTTCGCGGTCATAGGTCAGGGGGCCCTTGGTGACGGGGCAGACCAGCAGTTCTAGCAGTTTGCTGTCCATGGATCAGAGTGGTGTAGAGAGGCGAGGGGAAGCGGCGGATGATAGCCGTGCATCCAGCAGACGGTCGAGCTGGTCCAGGAACGCGGGTTCGGGCTCGAACTGCAGTGGCACGGCCAGTGCCTGCGGCGCGACGCGCCAGAGCTTGGCTGCGTCCTTTTCTGTGCAAATGGGCGTCGAGCCAGCGTCTGGACTTGGCTTCCAGCTATCGAAATCGTAGTGGTCGGGTAGCGCATCGGTGTGCGCCAGCGTCAGTCCGCGGGCGCGCAGCATGTCGAAGAATGCCTGCGGCTGCGCGATGCCGGCCAGGGCATGCAGCGGCTTCCCTGCCAGCGAGGCCAGTGCCACGCGGTGGCCGTCGGCGCGCAGCGCGTAGTCTGCAAGGCTGCGCCGGGCTGTGAAGCCGGCAAAGGCGGGATGCGCACCGGTATGCAGCACCGCCGCCACGGGGCGGGGCCAGGGCTCGCGCAACGGACCGGCGGGCAGCAGAAACCCGTTGCCGACGCCGCGGTCGTCGAACACGCAGACCTCGATATCGCGCGCCAGCGCCAGGTGCTGCAGGCCGTCGTCGCAGACGATCACCTGGGTGGCCGGGTGGGCGGCCAGCAGGCGGCGTGCGGCCGCCGCCCTGCGACGGCCGACGAACACCGGCACGCCGGTGCGCCGACGGATCAGCAGCGGCTCGTCGCCGGCCTCGGCAGGCGTGCTGTGCGGCAGCACCTCCTGCACGTCATCGCCGCCGTCGGCCGGCAGGCTGCGGCCGTATCCGCGCGATACCACGCCAGCGGCGATGCCGCGCGCCTGCAGGTGCTCCAGTACGGCGATCACCGTGGGCGTCTTGCCGGCGCCTCCGGCGATGACGTTGCCCACCACCAGGACCGGCACCGGGAGCCGCTCGCTGTGCCGCCAGCCGTGCCGGTAGGCCAGGGTGCGCAGGCTCCACAGCAGGCGGTAGGGCAGCGACACGGGCCATAGCAGCCATGCCAGCGCTCCGCGCCGCAGCCAGGCTTGCTGCAGCACGTTGGAAAAGCTCACGGCGACCGCGTCCCGTCGGGGCTCAGGGCTTGCCACCGGCCTTGGCCGTACTCTGGGTGGCGAAGGTAATCTGCGACAGGCCGGCGCGGCGCGCGGCCTCCATCACCGTGACCACGTTCTGGTGGGCGGCGCTCGCATCGGCGCTGATGATGACAACCGTGTCGCGGCCGGCCTTGGCCGCGTCGGTCAGGGCCCGCGCCACCGCGTCCACGGATCCGCTGGCCACTGGGCTGCGGTTGACGGTGAAATGGCCGTCGCTGCTGACCGCGACCACGACTTCCTTCTGGTAGTCGCGCATCGCCTGCGCATCGGCCACGGGCAGGCGTAGCTGGATTTCGGTGAAGCGGCTGTAGGTGGTGGAGAGCATGAGGAAGATCAGCACCACCAGCAGCACGTCGATGAACGGGATCAGGTTGATCTCGGGCTCGTCCTTGCCGCTGGTGCGGAAGTCCATGCGGGAGCGGGCGCGGAAGTTCAGGCTCATGCGGTTCGCTGGTTCAGGACTTGCGCAGCAGGTTGAGGTGGCGCAGGAAGCGCTCGGCCGACAGCTCCAGCGTCAGCAGGTAGCCGTCCACGCGGCCGCGGAAGTAGCGCCAGAAGATCAGCGATGGAATGGCCACCATCAGCCCGAATGCGGTGTTGTAGAGCGCGATGGAGATGCCCTGCGCCAGTTGCGCCGGGTTGCCCGTGCCGGAGGCGCCGCTCTGCGAACCGAAGATCTCGATCATGCCGATCACGGTGCCGAGCAGGCCCAGCAGCGGCGCGGCCGAGGCGATGGTGGCCAGCGCGCTCAGGTACTTTTCCAGCCGATGCGCCACGCTGCGGCCGGCCCCTTCCATGGAGGAGCGCAGGTCTTCCTCGCTGCAGCGAGGATTGACGTTCAGGGCACGGAAGCCGCTGGCGAGCACTTCGCCCAGCGCCGAGTTCTGCTCCAGCTGCTGCACCAGATCGGGGGCTGGCACGCCGCGGCTGGAGACCGTGATGGCTTCGTCCAGCAGCTTCGGAGGCGCGACCTTGGCGGCCTTCAGGCTGAGGAAGCGTTCGATGATGAGTGCCAGTGCGAGCACGGAGCAGGCCAGCAAGGGCCAGATCGGCCAGCCGGCCGCTTGTATGATCGAAAACAAGAAGACTCCCCGAGGGCAGATGACATCGCCGGGCATTATGGCGCACGCCTGTCCGGGAGCTCCCCGCCGGCCAACACCCAGCGGCAGCCCACAAATTGTGTGGATAAGTTCGCCGGAAAACCCAGGGTGCCCGCGTCTACCCCGCGCCCTTATTGGCTTGTGACAGTTTGATGAAAAAATCAGCAGTAATCCGCCCCCAGGAGGCGCGCCATGCGTGAGGGCGCGGAGGCCGCCGGGCCGCGCGTATGGGCCGTCGGTGCCCTGTGCCACGCGGTGGCCGACGCACTGGATGCCCGTTTCAATCCGGTGGCCGTGCGCGGCGAGATAACCGGCTTCTCGCGCGCCGCCAGCGGCCACTGCTATTTCTCCCTGAAGGATGCGGGCGGCCAGATCCGCTGCGCGATGTTCCGGCGCGCCGCGATGCTGCTGGACTTCGCCCCGCGCGATGGCGAGCTGGTGGAAGTGCGGGGCCGTATCGGTGTCTACGAGGCGCGCGGCGACCTGCAACTCGTGGCCGAGTCGATGGCGCGGGTGGGCCAGGGCAGCCTGTTCGAGCAGTTCCTGCAGCGCAAGGCCAGGCTCGAGGCCGAGGGGCTGTTCGACACGGCGCGCAAGCGCGCGCTGCCCGCCATGCCGCGCGGCATCGGCATCGTCACCTCCCTGGGGGCCGCGGCCCTGCACGACGTGGTCACCGCGCTGCGCCGCCGCGCGCCGCATCTGCCGGTCGTGCTGGCTCCTGCCGCTGTGCAGGGCGCCGGTGCCCCGGGCGAAATCGTCGGGGCCCTGACGGCGCTCTATGCGCTGGCTGCGGCGCAGGACCGGACGGCGCCTGTCGATCTGATCCTGCTGGTGCGCGGCGGTGGCTCCATCGAGGACCTGTGGGCGTTCAACGATGAGGCGCTGGCGCGCCTGATCGCCGCCAGCCCGGTGCCGGTGGTGAGCGGCGTGGGC
>Ga0116227_10004277_pt1 | contig 31058 bp, 16 predicted proteins | sample S1TSphgellanicum_FD_89693 | JGI IMG/M metagenome (GOLD analysis project Ga0116227, IMG submission 89693) | Host-associated microbial communities from peat moss isolated from Minnesota, USA - S1T2_Fb - Sphagnum magellanicum MG | ecosystem: Host-associated > Plants > Peat moss > Unclassified... | reverse complement strand
AGTGATTTTGGGGGGTGGTGAGTTTTTATTTTAGAAAGTGCTTTGGCACTTTTTTAAAAAAATCTTTTTGGGGGTAATTTTGTCTAAAGGGGACCATGTTTTTTTTTTCCCCCCCCCCCCCAATTTCCTCATGCAGCCATACAATATTTAATCAAATTTGGCTATAGACCATATATGAAAGTTGAAGAAATCCTTTTTTGACTTTGGCTACCTGCTCGAACATGTTGTAGAAATCTGGCAAATGAAGGCCATGTTTTTCACAAAAATCCTTTGTATGTGTTGAAATCATATAGTTCAGGTCAAAAAAATGTGAAGATTTGCCAAAGAAAAAGAGTATTACAAAAATCTAATGTCCATTACACACAAGACCTAATGTCCATTATAGGTGCAAGATGTGCACAACACCAACCCAAAGAGTGTCTGGGTAGCACCGAGATGTGTTTGGCCACCACCAAGACACATCTTATTTGGCCAAATGGGCAATCAGCAAACAAAAGAAGCAGCCAATAGTTTTGTACTGCCCACAATGAAGATCTCTTGATGATTACCATCTTCCCTCCACAGTGGCTTGTGGGATGCACTCCTTCCTTTGGCCTGGCCCTAGGCTTTCCACCTTGGTTGAACCAGCACCCACACTGGCACCATGGTAATCAGGGTATCATGGTGAACCAGCTCCTACATCGGTTCCTTCACCTTTTCAAGCTAGTTCTTGGAGAGCAAGTACACCCACACCAAGTATGTGGGCCTCTACCAATGTTTACCAAATCCAAAGTAGTTTGCAAGTTATTTTGTTGTTCCCATCCATGAACATGGAGAGTTTAGAGTGAAGGTGAGTTAAATTACACCAAGTGGGTGAATCATTCTCACTGTCCCCATCAAGTTTTTTTGCAGTTTTGGTTCTAGGAAAGAACACTGCATTTTTATGTACATGAGAGTCACTTTAGACAAAGGTCCGGGAACCAATTTGAAGCAAATTGAACCTTGAATTGCACCTTTTTTTATATTAAAAAAACATTTTAAAAAGGGTACAATGAGTGAGTCTACAGGCTTGGGGTCCAATATCAAAAAATATGTGATTGACATGTGAGAGGATTAAGTTACCCTTTGGTCTATTCTGTTTTTTTAAAATTTTGTCTCATGGGTTTTTTCTCTTTTTTTAATTATTATTCTTATTACACGCAATGGATGATCATGTGCACAAAATATTAATGGCTCTTGTTTTTACTATGACCATGCATTGAGTGATTGCACAATTAATTGCACTACAACAAGTAACTATTGGACAACATTGAAATATGATGAATGCTATGCTATGCTATTTTGCATGGAGTTTTTTATGGATCCAGAAGACCAGCCATATCAACTTTAAAATTCGTCAAAAATCGAGGAGTTGATGTATTTCGAACAATGTCCTCAATCCACAACATATTTTCCATTGTCACAAAAATCAAACAACAAGGGTTAAAAAAAACACCAAAACAAAACCCAAAAAAAAAATGAACAACCTTGGACCTTAGCTTACACTTTGATTATCCAAACCATAAGCTTTCCTTTAATTTTCCTTCCAAAATGATATCGTGTAAACTAAATCACAATTTGATTTGCCTTGATCATGGACTCTCCTCTAAAGACCTTGGGACCAATTTAGAACTCTTGACCAATAGGAATCCTCAATTTCATTGGACCGTACTCTTTGAACCCTCTTCTAAAGTGGCCTTGAATGTAATGCCCTTGGCCCCAATGGAAAGGTTCTTTTATGTTTTCATACACTTTTCAATAATTCATCATCGTTTGTCCCAAATCTATAAAAAAATTTCATTCCCATTTAGGTGGGTAATGGAAAAAGGTTAAATAGTTAGCCTTGAAAGAAGAAAACTATTTGATTGATTGGGATCCACATTATTACACATTATCAATCATGATGAAAAGATCTAAAAAATGGTTCCATTGAATAACATTTACATATAATTTGAACTGAATTCAAAAACATTCAATGAAATTCAAATTTCATTAGAATTATATTCAAATTCGAATTCAACTAAAAGTAAATGAAATGCAAATTAATGCAAGAAAATATTGAAATTTGTTTGTCATTTTCTTCATTTATGATTATGATGTTAAAAAAGAACAACTTAAAAAAAACACAAATATGAAAAGATAATTTTCCATTCCATTCAAAGGAGCAAATGTGATAATAAGAACCACATTCAACCCCTCTAAGTGACCACTTAATCTATGATTATTCTTGAAATATTGTACAACTTTTTTAAAATGTTTAAATATTTCATTATATTATTATGTTTAAATATTTCTTTTTTTCTCATTTTCAAGAAGTTGTAATTGTGATTTTCTACTTTAAAAATACTTAAAACCATAAAACTTAATAACAACTTTCAATGTGTTTTTGGGTTTTTTAATTTATTAAATTAATTTCTAATTTTCAAAATATATACATCATTATATTGAAACTAACATTGCATAAAACAATTCCATTTGTATTTTTTTAAATGTTAGATACAAAACATTAAAGTGATTATTGCTGCTCTTAATACATATTAGCATGAATGCACCATCAAAACTATTCCAAGCCAACATTTATTCGAATAGGACCAAACTTATTGAACCTAAAGTCACCCCCTTACACCAACTCAAATGTTAGTATCGTCATTAGTGGAATTTTCAGGTTTATCAATTTAATATTATAATGTGAGAAAGAAGTAAGAATAATCTATTTTAGCATTATTTTACCCCTTTCTCACATTTTCAAAGCAAAGCTTAAATTTGAATTTAAATATTCAAAAGATTTATTTAATTATTAAAGTACATTCTATAAATTCAAAACTTTTTCCTTAACCACATGGTTTTAGTCTCCAAGATTCAATATGCATTTACCAACTTTGTATGATCAAAAGGAAAATATAAATATAATTATTTTAAACATATTGTAGGTGAAGTAGGATAATTTTAATTTTATAAAATATCAACTTGGCTTGTCAATGTACATACTCACTTTCCCAACTCCATGTTTCTTAATAATTTATCTTTGTTTAAATATTATTTTTCTCATTTGTTTGGTGGTCATCCAAAATTGTTTTATGTAAGACCTCTTCCTTTAAACAAACAAGAAACTTTGTAATCTTCATTGGGATGTTGACAACTCTATCCATGCAAAAAAGCAAGTAAAATGAGATTCAAAAATGGTAGGAAAGTGTTGAATGGTTGAAAAGCAAGTTTCACATATAACATGACATGAAACTAACATTATATAATAAGATTATTAAAAAGTTTAAAATTTGACATATATTTTAAAAACCTTTTACTGAAATATTTTCATTGACCAATTTGTGTATTTTTTAATAACATATTCTTAATGTTTTCACTCAATCTATGGATTTTTTTTTAACAAGGGCTAAATTCAACATTTTTTTCAATAATGTGGGTGGATTTGTCCTCAAATCAATTCACAAGTCACATTTTGAACTTACAATAACAGTTTGATGATTGAATTGAATGTAATTATCTTTTGCATATGTTCTAAACATGGGTTTTTTTCCCCAATTTTGTGATGTAATCACATTGGGATCACCCATAAGGTGAAATTAGCCAAATGTGGTTATGGGTCAAAGAAGAAAGTAAAAAAGTTGAAAAATCTGGCCGACTTGTTGAAACCTATTGTCTAAATATTAGAATAGGTAATACTTGGTAATATTTGTCACACTAGGAAAGTTTGTTGCATAAAAAATAAATAAATAAATAAAATTGGCCACTTAATTAATTATTCCTTCAATTTGATTGTCCACTTGATGGGTTCACATTCTCATTTCTTTCTCTAAATCAGAGGGATAGCTTAGATATGCCATAAGCATTTGGAGTTAATCCAAATCAAAGGAACTTTTCATGTAAGCTAGAAACTAAAAATAAAATTAAGCAATCAATATTGCTTCTGAAATCCATTTTGGTTAATGAAATTGCTCAAAGAAAGCTAGACACAGTCCAATTTCTTCACAATGACCTTGTTATTAAACTAAAATCCATGTGGATGGTAGTCGGAAGCCAAGACATCTAAGAGAAGGGTGATGCTCAAGGAACAAGGGTTTCCCAAAAGAAGTGCCCACCCAAGGTGGAGCCAAAGGCTTCTTATTTAAGGAATGCCCCACTCTGCCAGTGCTTTACAAGTAATGGTAAATGATAAATGATCAGTTACTAATGTGGAGATTAAAAAAATTGAAGGGGATAACACCCATTTACACGAGACATTAAATCCGCTATGGGGTCCTCCTCTTTCTCATTTTCCTTGTTCCCACACAAGTTCCTAAGGATCTTTGGACCCGGAAGGTGTCCAACAACTTATAGTGCAACAACTATTCGTGCTTTCAAATGGGAGTTATGCCACAAATGAAGTCAAATCAATAGCCTCAATAAAATGACTAAACAATGAAATATTACAATAATTAGACATTACAATGGAAGGTGGGTGAACCCGTGTTTATATTTTCATTTTAAAATTTTTGTAAACATGGTGGTGATTCTTTCCTTTGAAAAACACAGCTTTTCAAGTTTTTCTCAAAACACATTTTGCAAACTTCGCCTCTAGGCCATAAGAAACATTGAGCCAAAACCAATATGGTGAGAAAAGATTTGGGTAGTAAAGTTAATCACGAAATTCAAATCAATGGGAGAATGATTCTTGAAATGAAACATTATTTTACCAACATCAATATGTTTTGCACAGTTGGAAGGTTAACCATTTTCAAAAGATGGGCAACTCTGAACATGCGGGGAAATTTTGGGTGAGTGGGAAATAAGCAAAAGCAATTTGCTAACTTAGTTTAAAGAGTTCATCAAACTAATAGAAATTCTTAAAGGCTAAATTGTTGTCTAAATCTTAAAACCTAGATCAAAAGTGCACTTTGATTAAAAGATATGGCACAATTAATTTCAAGATAGGGAAAACCCTAAACAATAATTCATGAACTTGATCAAGCAAAAAATTTCCACAAAATGAAAAATGACATCTAAATCAGGATGGAAAGATTCTAAAGCATCAATGATAAGATCATTATAAGATGCTTGTAAGGAAAGGGCTGTCAATTCATGCATTGCACAAGCATATATTCTCATCTTTGACGTGAAGGCTGAGCTTTAATGGAAATGTTTACGAGCTACGAACACATATTGAAAATCAACTTTGTTTATGACCTTTACAATTTAAACTTGTTCACAAATGTTCATCTCATAGGATTTCCAATCCTCTACAAATCAATGTCATAACTTACTTTCATTATGTAAAACTCCACCTATAAAACCAACATTTTGCACATTTGCAAAACCTTCAAAGGATATGCAGATTAAATATCATTATTCAAGTTTCAAATAGAAATATTTGAAATTCTCATGTAAGAATATATAATGAAAAATTTAAGGAGAATTGAATATTTCATTGAAGGAAAAAATGAAAACACTTGGTTTAAATACTCAACTTAACACATAGGGCAAAAAAAAAAAAAACAAAGATGATTAGGAATTTTCTAGAATTAAAAATATTGCTTGAATGGTGTTAATAGTATTGTTTGGTAGGGCATGCATCAATAAGCAAAGAATTGACTACATAGATTATGGACACGTTCAACAATATAACATAAAAATTGAAAAAGCACAAGCATGAGGGTAGCATGGGAATGAAAATTCATCCTCAAAGGGTATTGTAATACCTATCCTTGTTAGGCACTAATGAATTGTTTTTGGAATTGCCAAAAAACATTTAATTTGCTTGCCATGTCCAAAACTTGAAAAAAACTTTCAACCATGCTAGCTGCAAACACATCCTTGTACTCCTATAATAAATCCTCAACTATAATAGTCACTTCTACGAGTTCACATCAATTTTGAGATATTGTAGTCACTTGGTACCCATGTTCAACTTCCTCACTTGAACAACTTGCAATAGTGTCCACAACAATTTCTAGTGGTTGTGCCTAGATTCAAAAGCTAGTACCTCATCCGCTCTCCATGTTTTTGGGTGTATGTTGGTAGAACTACTCCCCCACGGAAAACAAATCTGGTTTGTTGTGAACAAAATATCCTCTTTTTCATTCGTGACACCCTATAAAAAATTGTAATAGAGTACAACCTTCACCACTTTGGTTATTGCAATTGTTCTTACAATGTCATTACCTTCAATAGTAGTGAGGTTTGTACCTCCATCACCATATACCTTTCTGCCTCACAACCAAGGTCTCCTTAATACCATTGAATAAGTAAAATCTAGCATATTATTTTCCATCACAATGAAGGGAACTATTTATGGAATGTCATGAATCTTTGATCAACCCCATTGGTTTGGTCATTGTTTGATCAACTATTCCTAAGTTGTAGGGCATTGGAGTTATTGAATATATCATAATTTTCTCAAAGAAAATTCAACAAAATTGAAATTAAATATTTTTAAAAAATTGGGGTAAAGTCTTGATACTACTGGAAAGCCCTTGATAAGTGAGATTTGTTGAAGGTGATTTTGTAATTCCTTGGGGGAGATATTGAATTTTGAACTTGTAATTTTTGTCATTTAAAATTGAATAACTTTTATTTTTTTAATTCCACAATTGAGTTCTATTGTCAACAGTCATGTTCACATGTTGATTAGCAGCATAGGCCACCCTACCTATATATTAAGTGAGATAGTTTGCTTATTTATTTTTTCTCATGTTGAGATCTCCCAAATGAAGGGGCCCCTACCATGCTCTTGCAACTTTTCAAGATCCCTTGATGAATAAGGGTGCATCAAGGTGGTTTGGTAATGTTTCAACCTATGACACAAGAATTATTGAATGTTGAACAATTTTGTCAAAGAAAATTCAACAAAATAAAATATGAATATTTTTAAGGGAATAGGGACAAGGATTTGATATCCTTAGATTTAAGGTGGGGGGAGATATTGAATTTTGAGTAACTTTTGTGACTGAAAATTTTACTCGAGTAAAGGGGTTTAGTTAGCAACTTGTAGTGACTGCTTGCTTGTGAACATATTTTATGACGGGTAGGCTAGTAAGCTGTGCTGCATTTCATTTCAACCGAATGAATGCAGGGGAGGACTTTTAAGGGTCAGCAGGCTGGAAAGTTGGTAGCCAAAACTATTTCATGGGTGAACTTTGAATTTCTTCAGTTGGACAAGCTTTGTGAGTGCGACTATGAGGAGTTGCCACGATGAAAGGTAGGTGAATTGGTAAGAAAGAGTAGCTGGCCCACTTGGTCACGAACACACCAAAATGAGAACCAGTCAAGGTCACCTGAAAAATCCTTAAAAAATTGCACAGCTAGCTTTCATAGCCATGCAGGAGACCTGGAACAGTCAAATAAACCGAGTCAAATCGTAATTATTGACTGCTCCCTGTTTCTGATTGGATAGATAGTTTGATTGGTCCAACTGGTTTGCTATTAGTAGTCTCCCACCTATTAAAGTTATCCGTAAAGTCAGTCCCGCAGTTACTGGGTGAGTTCAGCCAGTTTTGGTCCTGATAGGCCACGAAATCAGTAACAGGGGCTGATTTTTTTACAAATGCAATTCACAGGGAGCGAAACTGGATTTTGCACTGATTTTGGTGCAAAAACTAGTTTCATCCGGTATGTTTCCTTTTTCTTGAGTAGTGCAGGATTTTGCAATGATTTTGGTGCAAAAACTAGTTTCATCCGATATCTTTCCTTTTTCTTGAGTAGTGCAAGATTTTGCACTGATTTTGGTGCAAAAACTAGTTTCATCCGGTATCTTTCCTTTTTCTTGAGTAGTGCAGGATTTTGCAATGATTTTGGTGCAAAAACTAGTTTCATCCCCTATCTTTCCTTCTTTCTTGAGTAGTGCAAGATTTTGCAATGATTTTGGTGCAAAAACTAGTTTCATCCCCTATCTTTCCTTTTTCTTGAGTAGTGCATAAGGATAAAAAGAGGGGTCAGGGGATGAAAGAAGGGCTGAGAAGTGGGATGATTTTACGGATGTTTTTCTTTACAAGTCCCAGTTTCAGTTTCATGGGTGTGGTTGAGAAAAAGTGAGTTAAGTTACTCAAACTTGGATGTGAGAATTATTGAGCATCCAGGGTCACATACTAAGCACCGCTGGAGATGCTCTTATATGATAGGTACCTGTATAGGTACAGAAGGGAAGAAGTAGGAGTTTAAATGATAAATTACATGATACGTTCATCCACTGAGTTGTACCTGGTTGCCCAAGGATAGTGCATTGGTGGGGTGTTGGCACCTGGGGCACCTAATCCCAATTAGTCATTATCCTCCTCAAAGGGGGAAGAGCGTGGAGGACTGGGCTTTCCTGGGGGTCATTCCAAACAATAGTCAGCAAAACACTAAAGATCTGGCTGGGTTCTTCTTTCCAAGAACTTTCTAAGAAGAGAAAAATGGCACCCAGCAGCTAACCCTGGTTAGGGCTCAGGGGGGGGCCTTCAATTGACCAAAAACTAGTAAAGTTGACTCATCCATTTGAGTTTTTTCATTCATTTGGGGATTTGGGCATTGGGCATTCAATTGAGTGGATGTGCTTTGGTCCAGTCAAGGATAGTACGCTGACGGTACCGGCCTACTAAATTGAGGACGAAAGTTGAAAACGCACTAGGGTTTTTTTTCAAGGATTTTGTGATGTAACCAAGATGGCGAACATCCAGAAACTAATTTAGCCAATTATGGCTACATGCCAAATATGAAAGTAGAGAAAAACCAGGATCCTTCTATATTCTTGCCTACAGACTGGAACTTATTGTAGAAATATGGTGATTTGATTTTTTTTCTTTTTGAAGCTTGGCAAATTTGGACCATTTTTTCCATTAAAAATACTTTGCATTGGTCAAAATCACATTTTAGCAAAAATTTGCCAATAAAAGAAACAATGAAATTCACCAAATGATAAATTTTTTTCATAAACTTCACAAGACTGCCCATTAGTGTTTTTTTTCTTGGTCATTTATCGCCATTTCTTTATTTTTTTAAAACCATGGCTATCAATACAAAGGGAAAAAAAGATGCAATTTTTTTTTAATCGATGCAAAGTAACAGTGAGCTAATGGGATGGGCCAGAAGGTGTTCATTAATGGCATGGATTCACCAAGATAAACCCTAAGCCCAATTTCTTTCTTACCAAGATGCGACACGGAGGATGTTACATCTTGCTTGAATGCCACACTCAATTGTCGAATAGCTTGCTTGTGAAGACATCAATGCAATTTTCATTATAATTTGTCATTGTTTGTGTCAAGGAGTTCAGTAAACCTCCTTTCTTTGTTGTTTATATTCATCACTAACTAGATGTTACTTGTGAATAATGTTGCCTACTTGTGATGGTCTTCCATTTGCAACAATTTTTACTTGTTCGTTACAATTTCCAAGGTTTTCAATGCAAAATTTTGTATCATAAAAAAATATAATTTATTTATTGGGTAGCCTCCTTAATCTAGAGAAAAATAACATATCATATTGATTGTACATTGCATAATTAGTATTTTATTAAAATTGTATGATGAATTAAACATCTTATGTTTTCAAAGCTTGCTGTTGTGTAGGTTTCAACTTTCAAATGATGTAGATTGTTAACAATGGCCATTGCAAAGATCTTTCATAATAACATGTGTGTTTCGCATTGATGTTTTTTACATAAATGCAATTGAACCCAACAATGAAAAAAATAACTTTTTTCCTCATTATTATCCTTATTTATTTATTTTTTGTTTTGCATCATCAAATTTGGACAGGTCTTGTGAATGAATTTTATGTGCACTATGCAAGACAAAAGTCGATTTGAAGTTTGTGTGATGTTACAAAATTGCAAGATGTTCTGCAATTTGAACATTATACATTGTCTCCTTTGTTGTTCCATGAAAACGATTGTCGATGATGGGCATTGTAAAGATCTTCCATCATGATGGGTGCACCATGCATTAGTGTTTTTTACATGAATTCAATTGAATGTGCCTATGGAGGAAAATACATTTTTCTCATATTCAAAAATAAAATAAAATTACAACTTCAAATATGCAACCACATTGTAAATGATTTTGGTATGCACCGTGCAATATGTCAATTAGTGCGATCTTACATAATCACAAGGCACAAGATGCTTGTAAAGTTATAACCATTTTTTGCTTATGGCCATGCATGTACCTAGTAGATTGACGACGTGTAATTTGATGGTGAATCTTGTGTGTCACATTACAAATTAGTGATTGACAAGTTTGGGGAGTTTGTGTGATGATCATTTTACAAATCCACAAAAATGAAAAAGAACCTAACAATGAGAACTTAGTTAGGCCCATCATGTCTTTCTTCTATTTGTCGCCCTCTATGATTCCTATTAAACATCGTTCATATAACATTGATAGATTTGAATGAAAAAATTTAATCCTCCATGAAATGTTTTTTTTTAATGATGTGTTGCACCATTGATAGTTTTCATTTGTCATGGTTTTTTTTGTGACATTATCAAATGATTTAAAAACAAAACACTATTTCTTGTAAACCAACAATGGCCTTTCACTTTAGGTACAAAAATTTATTTCATTGGAAAGTGGTCAAATTGTTATTTTCTATTATTTTTTATGTTTGCTTAAAATGAAAATGTACATTTAGCATTATGTGTAACTGTTTTCTATGATTTGAAAACAAAGGAACTTTTTTATTATTAAATAGGTTTTGAATTCTTGAAATTTATTAAAGAAAAAACTTATTTGGCAAAGATCACACATGAAATTGATTATTTTAAAGACTTGTGACATTCCTTTGCAAAAATGATTGTGTTAAATCCAATTTAAGCATTATTGATCCAATGCACTTTTGATTTAATATAATCTCAAATAGGATCGATCTTTTTCTTAGGTCTGAAAATATTTACGATAAATCCCCCAAATGCGCCTACAATTAAGAGCAGCGCTAAACATCGAGCGCTTGGTAAAGTCCGGAGAAGACTTAAGTAGGGGCCAAGAAAAAAAAGATTATGAGTTCATACATATTGCCCCATTTTGATAGGAGAGCTTTAACAACCAAATACCTTAAATCCATGAATAGCAATTGGACCTTTTTGCAACGAAACTAATTCCATAATAACTTGTTTTATAACCTCCCTCCTTTGTTATTTATTTTCTAATGTGAAATCTGAATGTGTATAATAGCAACAATTGTTTGACCATTGTTATTCGCTCATTGAACTTGAAATTGTAGAATTAAACTTTTGTTTTGTTAAATTATAGGGTATAGGAAAGGTTATGTTGATTATTTTAACCTTTTCCTATCACAATGCCACTACTACTCCCACCTACTTACAAGTTCAAATATTTCTTTTCCCTTAGGAACCTTATTATGGGTGGTCTTCTTGTCATTCGCACTTATAATGTAGCTTATTCATTTCATGGTCATGTTCCATCTTTTCTTCTTTTGTTTTTGTTGTAGTTATGATCCTTCAAATCTAAATCAAAGTGAAGATGTTAGGTCCTTGAGTGAATATTCCCACACCCTTAAAGAAAATTTGCCCATCTCATCTAAGGTAGAAGTCAAGAAGTGAAACTATGAGGCCACTAAAAAGTTCCAAGACAAATGACTTGTAAAATTGCCATGAACTTGAATAGCTTATATGGAAGATGGAAGTTTGCACGTTGTCAAATGTAAAATTTGTATTGAAATAGAAAGAAAAGACAAATTACTTGTTCTTAAATATGATTTTTTTGGGTAAGCATGTATGTTGTAAAAATGTTGACAAGAATATAAGGTTTAATTTGAAAAAAAAGATTGGTATTATTGCAAAGTGTGTAAAGATGCTAAAAACCATAAAGTTTTTATTTCCCACAATTGAAAAACTATTGGTGCACAATTAGCACATGGGGGGGTAGGAAAGAAAACAAGGAAAGTTATTCAATTTGCAATTATATTTCATTTTTTACAACAAGGTCATGTGATGTTGGAATATGAATCATTGTAGTTGTATGAATTCTTGGCAATGCCAAAACACCAACAAAAAACATTGGAATGACAATTCAAGCTAGACCTTACTAAAATTCATGCACCAAGCAATGATGAAGGTAAATAATGCAATATTTCAAGCTACACCCTACATTGCTTCAATTGACATGAAATATTGATAATTGAAAAAGAATCATGTTCCATGTCCATTTTTATGTGGTGGAAAACTAAGTAAGGATTCTGATTATCATATATTTTGATCAATTAGTGATTGCATGATCAATAAATGATAACCTAACTAAAGTGATTATGGAAACATTGTTGATAGATAGTGATTGGTTTGCAATGAGACCAAATTGCCTAAAAAATCATATGTTTTCGGGGAAATGGTGTTACAAAACAAATCCATGACAATTATGCACTTAATTTGTTAGGGGCCCATTGTATGGCCCAACAAACCAATTTGGCAATGCACAACTTATGAAGTTTACTTTTGGTCATTTGCCTTGAGAAACAATTACAAACCCTACATTCACCTAAAATGCATTTAAAGTGAATAAAATTTGTTGAGATTTTGGAAACAAAAGGGAACAAGATTCTTCAAAATTTGAAAACAAGATGGATCTTAATGTTGAGCCCTACCAAAAAGCATGATCGTAAAATACAAAATGTTGTTGGTCAAGATGGTGTTAGACAACCCTACAAACTAACAAGTGAAAAATGAACTATGGACAACTATGTGACCTCCAAATTATGTTGGGACTAATTGCTTGTATTTTACTTTTGTTGGAATCTATGCACGTTTTCATTAAGTTTGCAACTATGAAGGATGTGTTTGTGTGCAATCTTATGGTTGTTATCAAGGTTTGCCAAGTGATTTACACAACATGTATTGTGAACATACTTTTAATTTTATGGGCCATCAAGTCGTTATTTGAGTGCAAGCATGTAAATGTGATAGATAACTTATCTTAATTTTGGAGTTTAACATTTGGCCTTTGAAGTAAATGGCCAACATATATGGGCAATGCATCGAGATTTGGAGACCATGATGCTTACCTTTGTTAGTAAAGATGTATTTGTTGTTGTTGAATCATAAGTGGAAAGCCATTGCAAAGATAAATCCTTGGAACTTTTCCATTGGCATTATTTTATTGTTGTCATTATGTGTTTTGTAAGATAAAGGTTACAAAATGTTTGATTTGAAAACTATAACAAGGCTTTCATGACTTTTGCTTCTCAATTTATTTAGTCTAGTTTTATTTTTAATGCAATTATATGATTTTGCGAATGCTTTGGTGAAGGCTACATAAACTTTGATTTGAGATTTGAAAACAAGGTTTACAACCCATGGTGTCATGGATGTTTTTGGGATTGTGTATCCTTAATACGTATTGCAACTAAATTGTGAGATGTCTTTCAAAAAAAACCTTTAGATGATTAAAACATCATTATGTTCCAAACAAAACTTAGTTGGTGGATGCAATGAAAACCTTTGTGTCCAAGGTCTTGAATGTTAATGACCTTGATAGTCAATAGGGCATGTTCAAGTTGATGATAACTCAAATGCAACAACATGCATGGCTCCACCTTTTTGATATCAATCCTTTGATTAGAATGTGACAATGGTAACATCTTGAGCGTTTGTTTGCAACTTCCTTTAAATATGTGAAATTGGTTTAATTGACCATTGTATAGATAAAGGCAATGTGGAAGATGTGACGTGTTTTTCTATGTTGTCTTTTATGAAGTGAAAATTCACAACAAGCCCATTACTCATTTGTGTACATGTTTGCACAACAATTCATCATTTTGCAAAATTTCCCATATGCAATATGCATTGAATCATGAAGAAGAACACAACATGAATATTGTTATGATCACTAAGCAGTATGTTTTGTGCAAATGTTGGGCCTATTTTTGCAAAGGCAAAGAAATGTTGGCTTCTAAATTTAACTTTGTTAAATTCAATGGTTGTTTTATAAACAAAACAATTTTCTTTCCATGATGTCGACACATTCTACCCAATCTACACAGTCCAATGCTTATAATGCAATGTTTTGTCTTTGCATGTGTTTTTGAAGTTGTAAACGTGTGTTAACTTGGGTTGATTTTATAGGTCACTTATGTTGGAATGGTCAATTTTAGGGGGTTCAATTATCCCATAATTGCTTGTGTTTGCTAGTGCATGTTCATATGTTGTTTGGGTTTTTAATTTAAATGTGCTTGCAATTGCATTGTGTGTGCAAAATGCATTTCATAGCATTTACTCACATGCTCTAAACTCTACAATTTGAAACAAGTAGGTGCCAAATTTAGACAAAATAATTTCACATATCACCTTAAAAACTCCAAATGCAAAAAAAAGATTAGCCAAAAACTTGTAACTGAATTTCAAATGTAACCAGATTTCTTCACCTCTAAAGTTGGAGGAGGGGAAAGAAATTTCACTTTCAAGTTTTAAGTGGCAGCCATGATGAGATAAAAAATTAACCAATGAGTTTGAACAAAACTCCCAACATATCTTAGTTGTAATCAGTTCAGCATCCCATGCCCTTCAGCCAGTGTTTCTTTTCCTGGCCAGTTTTTGCCAATTTTCGACCTGAAAAATATGATTTCAACCTATGCAAAGGATATTTCATGAAAAAAAAGACCCAAATTCACCATATTTTGAAGAATTTTTTTTTTTCAAATTGCCAGATTTTTATGATAAGAAGTTATAGTAGATAGCCAAGAATATAGAAATTTTCCATGTTTTTCTACTTTCATATCTAGTACATAGCCAGATTTGGCTAAATTATTTTCTGGCTGACCACCACTTTGGCTGTATCACAAAATCCTTGAAAGAGAAACCCACCCTGCCTTCAGCTGTGGCCCCACTGGCTACTTTGCAGAAATGGAAGGGAAAAAAAAAAAAAAAAAAAACATTGCTGCCCATGAGATTTGAGGACACGACACAATGTTCATATAGTTACATGAAGTCAAAGAGGGACAAATAAGTACCCCCAGTTTTTTTCTTTTAAGTTTGGGGCAGGGGAGGTTTTTTTTTTTCATTTTTCCTTTGTTCCCAACATGTTCCCGAGGTTCTCAATGTGTTCCCCAAGAGTGTTCCCAATAGCACCTTGTGTTCAATCCCATATGTTTTGAGCAAAGTCCTCCCCTTCTCACCTATATAGGTGGACCAAAGGGCGAGGCATTCCATCTTTGCATAGAATCTACTATTTTGGGGGGTCTCCATAGTTTCAACATTATTTTTTTTGGTGATGGGCCAATCAAATTGGCTCATTGCCCCCCCAAAAAAAAAGTTGGACTTGTGAGGCACCCCTAACTAATTAGAATAAGTCCCTCAGAATACTGTGAGCTCAACGCTTGGATCGAGATTCAATACCATGTCCCACAGTTTGTGCCCCAGGCCAAAAATGGCGACAAACAGTTGTGGAATAAAAATCTCATGCAGCCAATGAGAAGGCTCAGCATGCACACATGAGGGGTCCAGCTTTTCTCATGAGGGAAATTTTTTTCTTGTTTTTTGTTTTTTGTTTTTTTTGTTGCTGTTGCTCTCAATGTGTTCCCATCATGTTCCCCAAGTTCTCAAGTTGTTCCCCCAACACGTTCCCAATAGCATCTCTGTTCTATCTCATTTTGGTTTGCCCCAAGTTGGACTCCCTTGTACATAAACTGAAAAGGTGGGACATACAGGAACACATTTGTTTCTATTTTGTCATTGAGGGTCCAAAGAGATGCTTCTATTGGGGAGTGAGTGCCCTCGATGTTCCAAAAAAAAATTGGTGTTGGTTGGGCCAATCAATGTGACTCCTTTAAAGATTAAATTAAAAAAAGAAAAAAGTTGTGAGCATACCCATGAACAAATCAATATGAATCACACTATGTACCCACCACAATCTTAAGCTCTCTCTATATATAACAACAGAATTGCGATATATTAGCCAGCTCGTCATTGCAATTCATGGCCATTTTGCCAAAATCATTGGCAGCGGATCACAATCAAGGAAAGCAATTTTTTTCTACTTGACAATTCATAAGGTATGAATTCAATGTCCAAGAAATGAATTTCTTTCCACTCAGCATAAAATTTTCTTGCAGGCAATGAGGTGAGGCACTCATGCATCTGTTGGGGATTAGTGGGGGGTGTTGGACTTTTGTTGTTTCCCATCAAGTTCCCAATGTGTTCCCCAACATGTTCCCAGTAGCTCCTCACTTCATCCCATAATATATCCTTGGCCCTGAGTTCTACTCTTGTAACCTATATGACCAGCCCAAAGGAGGCCAAGATTACAAACATCCCTATTTTGGGACTGTCCAAAGCTTGATTTTTATTTATTATTATTATTTTTTTATGGGTTAATCAAAGATGCAAATTTATAAAAATAAAAGAATTGGACTTTGGGGGGTCCCCACAACTTATTAATATGAGTCACAATACCTTATTCCTTATCAAATATAAAACCCTAAGCACCCTATTCCTCAGTCCCACTAGCATGCAAATGTTGTGCCCTATGATAGTGGCTTCATGCAAGTAGGTTAGGCCATTCACACCTTAGCAAAATAATGAAACACTCCAGAGAATAATACATGCATCTCCTCAATACTTACCCATACATCAAAGAGCACCAAACCATCTCTAGTATTTGGATAAGAACCTACAAAACATTGTTACAATTCCAAATAAGGGCATGAAACATTATTTTTCTCCAATTGCTTCAAGTCTTTCCAACCATCTCCTTGATCTTTGCTCAATTTTTTTGCTCTTAGCTTAAAGATCTTATTCATATTTGTGATTGGAATACTTCCAAATGATTGCTTGGCAATGTGGTGTGATGACATTGGTTTGATGACTTTGTGCACCAAGTTTTCTTCCACAACTTGTCAAAGTTACTAGAACGCATGAAAGTTGATGCAAATATCCAACTATCATCTTCTCTTTAAAAACTTCAAATCCTTGTACAAGATACAATTTAAAATGTGCATCTTGGGAAGAACTTTCTAGTCTTGTGCCTCCTAGTGTGGAAGACAAAGTTATGAGCATGGAAGCCCATAAATTATTCATAAGATTCTTGGACACTTGATGAAATATTGTGGTGTGATTTTGACCTCGGCAATTACATTTGGTATTAAATTTTAGGTTGGGAAGTTATTTTTGTCATGTGTTTCAAAACATGGTCGTTTTGATGGACTTCTATGTGGCTTGACTATTTGAAACATGTGATGATGCACAACTTTTCATGGCTTGGACATGGATTCCCTTTGAAGTTGCATTTCATTTTGTTTATGAAAAGTCCTTTTAAGATTTTTGCACGATGGTTCATTGTGATTATGATCATGTACTTGAAGTTCCCTCTTCAACCAAACATTGGGAGGTGGTGTAAGCAATGAAAGTTCTCAAAGGAAATTTGAAACCAATAAGATATTAAAGTTATTCGTAAAGTCTCGCAGTTAGGAGGTGTGTTTAGCCAGTTTGATCTTGATAGAGCACGAAATTAATAATAGGGGCTGATTTTTTTCACAAATAAAATTAACGAGCAAAACTAGATTTTGCATTAATTTTGGTGCAAAAACTAGTTTCGTCACCCATCTTTCCTTTTTCTTAAGCGCTTGCACTAATGCTACTACATTTTCACTACTCTAACATGTATTATTACTATAATTATTCTCAAACAACGTGCATCTAATCCTAAGTTTTAACATTTGATGCTTTAATTTAAGGAAATTTCATTACTTTACAAATAACAATGTGTAAGGGTTAAAAGAGGGGTTAGGGGATGAAAGAAGGGCCCATAAGTGGGATGATTTTATGGGTTTCTTTATTATAAGCTTGGATGGATTATGTGTTAGGAAAATGGTTATTTGTTTTAATCATCATTAGAAAACACAAGGAATAAGTAGTTGACATATTGCTAGTAGTCAAGCAATGGACAAGTGGTCAATGATGCATATTGTTAGTGATTAAACATGCAAGTCCTTGATGGACAAGTTGAAAGGATAAAATTTTAGGATTTTTTTCCATTAATCTATTGTGATCATATCTACACACAATAATGTTAATCATAGTAATCTAATGGAAACCCATTGATGTGGACCCTATTACAACACTTGCTTTCCATTGCATAAATACAAAGGGCTAAATAATAATAATTAATGCATCTTAATAGATTGATAGTCTAACTACTTTCTACATATCTTTTAGTTACACATGGGTTCCAATTGAAAATTGGTGACAAATGTTACCTTATGGGGATGTTCAATTTGATTCATAACTCTCACAACTCTTGCATTTGATCAACTTGAAACAATGAAAGTTGTGAAATGACTATGATCTTAGTTAGGTGGGAAAATGTAATGGAAAAAGGTTGTCATGATAGATTTTATCATAAGAACCTTAGTGGAAAGATGTTCTTAGTTATACAAATGTGCAAGTTTTTAGTCATATCTAGCTTTTCAAAAACACTTCCTTTTTCCCTTTTTTTTTTGCCTTTTCCTCAAAACTTTAGAATGTTTTAATTTTCATTGCTTCCAAGTAAATTGAGAGTCAAACATTCATTGGGGTTTAGGTAGAAAATGGGATATGGATTCAAATTTTAATTTGAATTTACATAATAAAATTTTCACATAATGATTTTCATCGATAAAAAATATTGCATTTGTATTATTCATTTTACAACCAATCTCATCATTCATACATAATAAATAACCTCTATGCTTTAAAAAAGTTCAATTTTTTTTTCATTCATCATATGCCACATATAATTGGTAATCAATTAAATGGTTGATAAGCGGTTGTTCATGAAGAGTAGTGATTGAATGGGTTCATTCATGGTCGAATGATTACAAAATTGGATTTTTTTCCCCAAATATAGACAACCAATTTTGGTTAATGAAAAAATAAATAAATATGGATGCATATCTAAATTGGTTTAAACTAAAAATTTTAATATGATGAACATTTAATGGGAATGTTGAAACATATGCCTAATCTAAAACTTTTTATGTTTGTAGGCACAAGTAACAATGCAAACCATTGCCATAGGTTCAAAAAAATTTAACATGTACCATTCATGTTAAAAAGGAGGCAACCCTTATGAAAGTCCTACATTTTGATCCTAATCATTATCAAAGAGTCAAAATTTGTCAAAAAATTTATAGATCAATATTTTAGACCACCACGTATTTAAAACCATCAATAACATTCACTTTGTGTGCACATGCATGGTGAAACAAGACTATTAAAGGAGTATAAAAAATGGTGACATTGTCACACATTTTTTGTACACCTTAAAAAATTTGAAACCATAGCACTTGATCAGATTTGGCAATAATTAGATTTTTTTAATTATTAATTTTGAGAAATCAATGCTAACCAAGCCAAAATTTTGAAATAAATTGAACTAACCTTGTTGAGACTTCTAGAATCTAAAAAATGAGTTTTAAAAAAAGGCTTATGTGACTTGCATTGATGCATGTATGATTTATGTTGCTTTATTATTAGACAACATCATTATATATTCCAACCATACATGTAATTGCATTTTTTTTAGCAAAACATACATCATCATGTTCATGAAACTTCAAATGGTGATTAATAGTGCTCACAATGGTGTGCATGATGCACATATCACAAAATTCAACGACAATTATTTTCAAGTGTAAAACATTGTGACAAAAATGTTTCCTTGAAGCTTGTGGTGCCACATTTGTTGTGCTTAACATATTTGTGATAATGTTTTGCATTCTCTTTTCCTATTCACATTGGAAGTATAGGCATCATTAAATGATTTGGAGAACACTAAATTCTCCACACTAAATGATGCAAATGTATTCTTGTCAAAGTTGCATGTTTTAAAATTCATGTTAAATAAATAAAAAAGTTGACCATCCTAACCTAACTCAATCTCTTGCAATGGGATGTTTTTAGCATTTTTTTCCTTTTAAAATAATTTTTTTGAAATAAAAAATAAAGGGATTCATTAGCACATTTCCACAAAACTTGAATTTCTTTTAACTTTCTGAAAATGAAGTGAAATTGAAAATATGACTAGTTTTTCTTACAACTTTCAACAATATATACCAAAGCCTATCAACCTCCTTAGTTTTAAAAAAATGATGTCAATAACATTTTTTTTTCTTTCAAATTTCAATGTTAAAAAAATGAAAAGTTCTTACAATAAAAAATAAAGGGAATCACACCGTTGTAAATTCCCATTTAGCTATAAAAAGGGAATCACATTGGTATGAGTTCCTTAAATAACAATGGGAAATTAAGACCCATGCCAACATGAATCCTTTGTGCATTTTGACCAAATTTCAAAAAGCCCATAACTTTCTCCAAATTAGGTGTAATTGCACCTATGGTCACTTTCTCTTACAAATAGTGACATGTGCTTTCAATGGTGTATCAAGCCCCAAATTTTAATAATATGTTTGATGCAACAAGGAAATTTTATTGATTTTCATTTTTTTAAATGAAAATTTGAAAAAAAAGAATGAAAAAACTCATGTTAGCATGAACAATCATTTAAGAATGGGAAGGGTCGACTCATGCTAATGTGAATCCCTTGTGCTTTAAACCAAACTTCAAAGCTTGTGACTTTTTTAAAATGAGGTGAAATTGCACATCTAACCATTTTTTTCTTACATTTTATAATGTGTGTTTTCTTTTGATTTATTGAGTTCCCAATATTGAATGTCCATTTTCAACATTCATTTTCTTCTTTTTAATGAATGTTCCAAAATAAAAAATGAAGGGACATGTAAAATATGAAACAAATGTTATTATCTAATTGACCTTGCAATTAATGCAATGAATAAAAAGTCACATAATTTGAATCATACAATCATGTGACAAATGTACAATTCGACCATCATTTTGAAACATGAAACTTGAACAACTCCAACAACTATATAGGCCTCATTACATCATAAGTTATAACATGCTTCGAAAGTCTTCATGATTGAATTGAAAATTATTCTATACTTTGAAATAAAGAAATTTAAACTAAATCCTTTTCAACTCACATGGAATCAACAATTTCTTATCACTCTTGTTAACATAAAGTTTTCCTTTGAAAGGAACCTTGTGCATTATCCCTCATGATGGCTCCACGCTATAAAAAAATTTAATTACAATCATTGGAATTAGTATTTTCATTTATTATTTAATACACTTGCAATTTTTTCTAATATGGCACATAATGCTTAGGTCATGGTCATAATGGATAAATGTGTTAAAATACATGAGGGCCATGCCATGATATTTGTAATATTTTATTTCAGTTTTAATTAGAATTAGAATTATTTGATTTTTTTATTTTCAAAAAAAAAGTTGAATATGGTTTTTTGAAGAATCTCATTATAAAAAAACTAGCTAGGTTCAAATATCACATATTTTGCAATTTTTAAAAATTCGTTGGGCAAGGGTTTGGTAGCTTTGGAAAATGATATTCTATGTTAGTGTTTTTTAGAGAAAATTAGCAAATAGATGATGTGATTCCTAGCCAAAGAACCTTTAAACAACTACATTCTACTAATTATAAACACAACCATGATTAATTATTTAAAATTTACATTACACACTAGATACTTGCCAAAACCCGATTACAACCACTTTTATATCTTTCTTTTAATGAATTCACAAGAAACAACAAACATTGAAAAGATTCCATGATAAATTGTTTCAAATGTCTAGGGTGATTGCAAATGCTTCAACCCATATTCAAAACCCAAAAGGTCATATTGCTTCAAATGTCTAGGGTTTAAGAGAGAGTACAAACTACAAATGATTCAAGCTTCAATGCACATTGAAAAGATAAAACTAGCATATTGCTACAAATGTCCATGGGGACTTCAAATCTACAAATACTTCATATCACATTGAAAAGACAAAAAATTTAGATTGGTAAAAGGTGTTCTTGCTTTGCACTTTAGTTCATAGTGTTGTTGCTCCTACCATATGTTGCCAACCCCACATGAACATCACACAAGTCATTAGGGTTCGGTTCATCTTGCACATTAACATTAACATCTAAAGTTGAAAATTCCATGAAGGCAACAACAAAAAATTGTGAGAGAAATGAGCAAAGAATTGTGAAATGACTCCTAGGGATTGACGAAAATCAATAGAAAATAGAAACATACAAGTGGTGATAGCAAACAACAAGGTGAAAGAAAAAATAAATGTGAAAAGGTTAGTCCAATTTGAAAACAACAAGGTGAAATTTAGCTTGTAATTAATCAAATTGAAAACTAGCAACAACATAAGCTAAACACCAACATAAATAAATAGAAAGAAGACATGCAACACTACAAAAAATTGTGTTCATAGAAACCTCACTTCCTTACAGCTAAAACTTTGAAACAATTAATTTACAACTTTGTTGCAAGTATCCTAGGGAAAATACAAGGAATTAAAAATAAAATGCCACATAAAACATTCATGGAGTTCCATTGTAATTGCATATTAGTTCCAAGATGGACCCTTTTACAAATGAGTGTATGTACTATATATATGGTTTTGGTCAACCATGTTTGACTTTGTTAACAAGTTGCACAATAATCACACATGACAATTATAATACAATTGGAATAAATGAAGCATTCATTATCAACTTCTTTGCAACTATTTTACAATTACTAATTACAATTATTATTATTATTATTAGTTCATTATATAATTAACTATGACTACAAAAATATAATATAAATATATGAATTATTAGTATATTAATAAGTTTATTATTACTATTATTATTATACATTAATATTTATATTCTAGATTAATATTGAATCTTATTACTTATCAGCTATTAATGATAGTTGGTATTACCTAGTAAATAGATTATGTTAAGGTAAAACTACCCATCATTCATTGTTTTTTAATGATAAAACAATTTTGGATCTTTATTGTTTCTTGTCTATTTTGTGTGATGTAAAACATCATGGGAACACTGAGGTAATCTTTACATGATATGTTTCAACTCCAAAAAAAAAGGAACATTATAGCATGAAACATGTCAACATCACATAATGTATTTTCGAAAAAAAGACCATTTCTTTTTAAACCTCATGTTTTCCTTTTTTATATATATTAATTTTCAATAAACTAAAGTGATATGGGTGTACCAAGTTAAAATATACACTAATTCTTTTAACTCCCAAGGTGAAGAAACAACACAAAAAACCATGAATAAGACAAATGTGTTGAATTTTAAAATGTGAATTAAATAAGTGACCAAACATTGACCTTGTTTACTTTTGACAACCATGTTTTCTTCATTTTGTGTCTTTTTTTAATAATCTAAATAGATGTGGGTGCATCATTAGGGTTTAAAAACTTTTTGCATTTGAAAAACAAAAGGACAATGTACTAGGATCTAAATTTTTTGAAAGTTTAAATGTTTATTCACTAGCTTATCTTGCAATAGTTGCAAGATTTTATCCCATATTGTTTGTCTTGCTTTTCAAATTAGTAAAATGTATAACTAACTACATTAGGAGTATGAAAAAAGAAGTGACATTTGGATTAAACCAGTAAAAAAAAGTTTCGCCCTAAAGATTAAACCCAAAATAAAATAAAATAATCCCAAATCACCTACCTACTTGCTTAGGCTTAACTACCTACCTACTTAGCCTAGGAAATGTAGGTAATAATGTTTACCTACCTTAGGCTTACTTACTTATTAACCTAAAAGCCATGTGTCAACATCATTACTAGAAATCTTATATTATGTAACTATTTAATTTGCAACTACATGTGATTATATATCATTTGTTACTATGTTTTATCATTTTTACAATTAGTATCCATCTTTTTTATTTCATTATTATTATTGAGATTATGGTGCAACTAATAAATTGTGCATCTTTTTGTATTGATTATTTTTTTGGTTTTTCATCCAAAAATAGGTCATTGTGTTCATTTAGTTGTAAAATCAATTGTTAATTTGATTATTCCTTCTATTGTGCATATACAATTTATGGACATTAAGGTGTTTTGGACTACATTAAGAGCATATTTAACATGTAATATATTAAACATACATTAAACCTATTTAACATATTTAAATGTATTTAACCTACATTCAACATATATTAAACATGTATTAATTCATGTTATGAACATATTACATTAAAACAATTCCATCTTCATTATATATTGTGGTTTGTTTACAAATATACCATGTTTATTGTAATGTACAATTAAATTATAGTACCAAAGTCCTATTATGATTATATCATCTTCATATTAAACCAATATTGATTATTGATAAATTAGTACTATCAACTAATTGATTAATAATATAAATATGGAATATTAATTAATGAACTAAAATTGATCAATAATTATTCATGAATTAATAATAATAATCAATTGATTATAATGAAATCTATGCAATAATAATAAGTTAAGTAAGTTAATCAAACATAAATTATATTTAATATTTTAATACTAAATAATCAATACATAATTCACAATCTATTAATTAATTATTTAATAAATTAAATATTTTAACATATAATAAATTTTATTTACTAATTTATTTGATAACTTTTTAATTTTAAGCTATTAATCAATCTATAAATTATAACTAACTAATGAATAAAGTTAATTAGTAATTAAATAGTTACATAGCTTATAAAAATCTTCACTAAAATTTCACAACTTCATTTATTGAGTTATTATCAATGATTAATTAAAATTAAAAAATTTAATCCATAAGTTTATAATTTATTATAATTTATTTATTTAGAATTTATTATAAAATATATTAGTATATCAATTAAATTATATTTAATGAAGTGTTTGATAATTCATATTTATTAATCAAGAGTTATGGTTAATAATTATTAAATTGAAGATAGTTAATTAACTATTAAATAAAAATTAATTAATTATTCATGAATTAAACTATATACTTAATATTATTGATTAATTAAAACTGATTTACAACTAAATAAGTGAATAACTTTATAATTTAATATAATTAATAATTAATATTTTAATTGATTGATTGATTGATTAAAATTTTATTTAAATTGGTTAATCAATCAATTTTTATTTTAAACAATTGATTTAGTCATTTAAATTTATAATTAAAATAATATTGAATTAATTAATTTCATTAAAAATAAATTTTAATGAATTATATATTAAATAATTAAAGAATATTTAACATTTATAGGTAGGTTTGTAAGTGGGTAGGTAGGTGAGTAATTAGTGGCTAATTAATTAATTAGTTAGCTCATTAATTTCCTATTTACTTTTAAAAATTATATAATCTACAAAATTAAAAAATGAACACAAAACATATGGGAAAATCCTTTTTGTTGTAACTCAATTTGCAATTAAGGTGCAATTGGAAAAATTTACCCATATGTTTTGTCCTCCAACCTCACATTATAAACTATATAAATTTTATTTTTTTAATGTTTTCACAATAAAAAAACATGTTTCATTTGGAATGAGCTCAAATAAACATAACCCAAATCATAAAACATAAAATGAAATAACAAGAGTTACATGGCTACTTTCTAACCCACTTCTACTTACCTACCAAGGTAAATAAATAGGTATGTAGCTTAGGTATATCATACCTACCTACCCACCTACCTACCTACATAGGCATATGTACATACCTACATACTTACTCAAATAAATATTCATTTGATTTATTTTTCAAAATGCAATTAATATGCCAAGTGAATAATTTTGATTGTGTCACGTATCACAATTTAGGTCCATTCAAAATGAATGTTAAAAATGGATGGCCAAGATCAATGTTTGAATAATAAAAGAATTTTCACCCAAAATTCCTCATGGTGTCATGTGGTGGATTTTGGTATCACCAAGTGGCACCATCACAAGCAATTGGAATTTAATGGCATGAATTTTTCAACATATAAGATCATTGTTTTAAAATTTCCCTAATTTAAAACATGTGGCAAATAATGTGTGAATATTTGATAGTTGTAAAAATATTTGTGTGATGTGTTCAAAGACATGGGCGCAAGTGAAGGCATTATCTTAAACCCCCTCAACCATTAAACGACATGTTTGTACCAATCTTTAATGGGCCATTCAAACACCAAACCCTTCAATGGAAAGAGAATATATTTCAATCTCAAGTGAAAAGGGCTTAAACTTGCACCCCACCTACAAATAACACAATGGTCCCAATAAATCCACGAAAAATGGCATTTGCACCTTCTAACAAGTTTCATTATTAAAGTATTTGAATTCAACCAAAAAACAAAAGTTGGATAATAAATGGGCGACTTTCTTTATGAAATGAAATCCTTTCAATGTTATGTGACACCAGATGTTCATAGAAGTTGTGAAAGCAACCTTTGAGTCTTGAACATGTGACAAACCCTATCATACTATGTATTACGCAAAGATTTGTTAAAACAATTGAAGGTTGATGTGTTAAACATATTTATGAAAAGATGCAAGATTCCATTCACAAGTATGGAATTGTCATGAATGTCAATGCCATGGGGTTCATTATGTTGAATGTTCATCCATGACTTGTATTAAACTTGTACCTAACTCTTAGTTTAGTTTTATCTCACTCTTAATTAACTTTTAATTAAATTTTAGTTAACTTTTAATTAAGTTCTAATTAAATCCAAATTAACTTTCAATTAATTTCTAGTCAACTTTGAATTAAGTTTTAGTTAAATCCCAGTTAAACTCATAGTTAACTCTCAATTAAACCATAATTAACTCCTTGTTAAATCTTAGTTAACTTTCAATTAACTCGTAATTGACTTTTAATTAAAAAGGTTTTCAAATTTTTTTTATATTCATTGCACACATAAAAGCCTCCTTGGAAACTTCTTTGAATTAGGTCCCCAAAGGGGTATAAATAGAAATAGGACCCCTCATTCCTTTTAGTTTGTTTAACATTAGTTGACGCACACGTAAACTCCTTGGTAGATTCAACTACGAATCTAAATGTGAAAACAACGAAAGGATAAGGAGTTAGGGCACGTTCTTTGGCTCGCAACACTTTGAGGGTAGCGAGGCATGCTGGAGCTTTAGGATGGGGATTAGGAAGAACGATAAACAAATTAATTACTCACACGAACCTGCACAAACCAAATAACAAGTTGGTTAGTGCATAATTGGAACACTTTTGGTGCACGGATGAGTCATGAGCAACCATGGACTCACAAAACTCACCATGGCTTAGACTTGGGGGAAGCCATCACCTTCCCCCTTATAGTATTTTTTGTGTTTAGCACCCAAATGTCATTTTGTCTCAAGACTCCCAAGTTGGAGTCCCAAAATTCTCGAAATTTGGACTTTTACAACTTTGGAGGCCCATAACTTCTTTTGTAGACCTCTGATCAAAATGAAGAAAAGTTGTAACTTTCGTCAAGATCTTTCCAACGGTATGTGTCACATCACTTGCACACAAGGAAATTAGGGCAATTTTTTATTTTTAGTGGTCAGAAATCAAATTGTCAATTTAACTCCCGACCCTTTTTTTAATCATAACTTATGTTTTAAGAACCCAAATGGGTTATGCGAGACCATTTTAGACATTTAAGTTCCAAGAGCTTTCCAATTATATAAATAACATTTTAATTTAATGCGTTTTGATCCCTGCAATCACCTTTTGAAAATTTGGAAGTCCATTGGGACTCCGTCTCCCAAAATGGGAGCTCATTTGGGAGTGTGGGGGTTCATTCCCTCACGCTCTCTTGCACTCTTGGGAGCATGAAATGTGATTCCTGGGCTCATTCTTGGCTTGCACCTTTGTAAGCCTTTGCCTTGGTTGCAAGCCCAAGGCTAAGGTTGCGACATTGGTTTTAAGCATGATCTTGCACCATAGACTTGTCATGTTCTTTTTATGTTCATGTTTACATATGTTAGCATAATAAATATCCGTTTTCATGTTTGTCTTGCACATCTCGTGTTCGTAGTTTTTGTGTTCTTATTAAAAATCACGTAATCTTGTTTTATTCCTTGTTTGAAAGTTAGACTTAAACTTTTAATTTAGCCTTTATTCTTGTGGTTCTTCGTGTTCTTAACAAGAATGACCATTTGTTCTAATGGTTGGAATAATGTTGCATAATGTCCATTTGTTAAATGTAATGTTTGCTTATTTTAATGGCGAAGTATTTGTAGGTGCCATTAACACAAGAAGGAAACATATAAAGATAACCAGTATGTATGTAATGCATTGGTTAGATACATTGAAAGCATTGGAGTGGAAAACATTATACAAATTTGTATAGACAATGTTTTGAACATGCAAAGTGGAGCTGACCTTTTAATCCATTTTTTTCCAAGTTTTTACTTTCAAAATTATGTTATTTATTGTTTAAATTTACTACTAAACGTTTAGGAGGGAAAAACATGGGCAAAACAAATTTTGCCCATGAAATTATTGTTTTTAACGGACAATTGTGTGAAGGACAATAAAAATCAATATTTTTTAGCATTTCTTTCCTTGTTGACAATGAAGGAAACCTTTGAAAAGGTTTGGATATTTGTCCAAAAAGTTCATGGAATAAAACAATTATATCTTGGTGGACTTGATAAAAACTTTCATGGTTTCCCAATATTGATTTTCATTCCTTAATCACTTCGAAGGATCCCAAATTTCAAATCTTAGGTAGTTAATTCTTTAAAAAATGACCATGAAACATTGGCAAGGCATATGGATATGCATATTTTTGGATTTTTTGTTGAGTCATCTAAATGGATAGTGATGTAATATAAAATTTCCATTATCGATTTTTTTTCAAGTTTGAAAAATAGCCTTCTAATTCAATTGTAGAGTGCTAATGCAAAGGGTTGGTTAAAGTTGCCAAGAGGAATGTTAAATCTAGTTTGCTTTCATTTGATTTGGGGAAATAATGCATTAAGTTATGTGGAGAAAGATAAATTCATTAATAGTGGAAAATCTAAGTACATGGAATTTTAAATGCAAAACATCGTGAAAGATGAAACTTATGCATGTGTTATGGGCCTTTATGTGGACTATCACTACTACAAAAGTGGGGTGTAATTCATTAGCTTAAATCATTATGGGACCTTAAAAGTGAAATAAGTTCACTACATTTTATTGATTTCACCTTGGTTAAAGTTATTTCACTATAATATCATTATTTAAACATTGTGTTTCACTACTAGTTGACATAATTCACTATTATAATTTATTATGGTAAATAGGTTTATTTTTATGTTGTTTTAAATACCCTATATATGTTATTCTATGATATAATTTATATTATTTTAGGTTACTTTAGTTATTATAACTTATACCTTATGTTATTATAAGTTATTTTATCCTAATTATAATAACTTAAAATAATCTAAAATATAATATAATGACCTGAGGTAAAATAACCTATAATAACAATAATAGCCTATGATAATAACTTAAAATATCCAACAATAATTTATAATAAAATAATCACCAATAGTTGTAATATAACATAAAATAACCAACAATAACCACTAATAGAATAACCATTAATAACCACCAATAGCCATTTAAAAAAAATCACTAATAGCCACTAATAGCCCCAATAAAAAAATAACCAATAGCCATTAATAAAATAATCACTAATAGCCATCAATAGCCATTGATAAAATAACCATTAATAGCCACCAATAGCCCCAATAAAAAAATAACCAATAGCCGTTAATAAAATAATCACTAATAGCCATCAATAGCCATTGATAAAATAACCATTAATAGCCACCAATAGCCCCAATAAAAAAATAACCAATAACCATTAATAGAATAATCACTAATAATCATATATTATAATTATTTAGGATTGCCAAAAATAATCTAGGGTGAAATTATCTATAATAAATTAAAAAAAACTTAAGGTGAAATAGACTATAATAGCCTAAAATATTCAATAATAACATGAGGTGAAATAGCTTTCAATAGCTAAAAGTAACCAATAATAGCCTCACATAGTCGAAAATAACCTAAAATGATATAACTTAAAATAATCAATAACTTATAATAGTTACATGTAGCCTAAAATGAAATAACCTACAATAGCCAAAAATAACATAGAATAACAAAAAAACCTTATAATAACCAAAAATAACCTAAGGTGAAATAGGCTAAAATAAGCAAAAGTAACAGAAAATAACTAAAATGAAATTTTAAATTAAACTTTAATAATTTCTTTTGGACAAAATATCAATAAAATATGAATTTTCAAAGTTTATGTTTTTGTAATGTTTAAAATGAAGTATATGATAAATATAATGCAATGTAATATATTATCATAACAATTGGGGTGGCTTGATCGTAGGGTTGTTTACTTTCATTTTAAAGGTCAAAGGTCAAACTTCACAAGTGTTGTGTGCATGGTCAACAATGGTAAGTTGACCGAATATTGTCCTATCTAGTTTTTTATAGTAAGTGCTTAGATTGATTACGTGGCCTACGTACCTAGGTTAGGTTTTTAATCTAACTTAGGTAGTGACACATGTTAATAATTCAGAGGTTGAAAATCATGAAATTATCAATAATATTATATATTAAATAATTTAAATTTAATCGATTTTCATGATGCCTAATGAATTAACTAACAAGTGAATTGTCCCGTAACAACTAGTCTTAATTCACTAGGGGGTTGATTAGTTTCACCATAGTAAAAATGTCCAAATTCACTCAAAATCTAATGAAACTTAGAATGAACTAGGATTTTGGTATACTATATTGGGAAGATGTTTTGTCACATTTGTTTAAAACCTTTATTTCTTTGAAATGCAATTCTTTTAAAGGGCTTTTGGTTTTCAAACAACTGGAGGTCTAATCATGTTAAGGTTTCTTTGCCCAACATGTTTGACATTATTGATGTAAAAAATCCAAAAATCTTTTTTTATTGTGTGCTAAAAAACATGAAGCCTTCTTTAATGATAGTAATGTACACAAACTTTAGAGACTTTAATTTAAGATTTTTTGTTCTTGTGAGGTTGCATGATCCAAAGCTTGTTCATGTGTGGACAAAAAAAAAAAAAAAAAGACATCAGGAAGAAGGAGAATGATTTTTAAAAGTTAAAGGTTCCATGGGGGGTGTTGGGGAAAAAAACAAAAAAAATGGGATAAAATAAATTT
>Ga0116227_10004275_pt1 | contig 31080 bp, 17 predicted proteins | sample S1TSphgellanicum_FD_89693 | JGI IMG/M metagenome (GOLD analysis project Ga0116227, IMG submission 89693) | Host-associated microbial communities from peat moss isolated from Minnesota, USA - S1T2_Fb - Sphagnum magellanicum MG | ecosystem: Host-associated > Plants > Peat moss > Unclassified... | reverse complement strand
GGGGGGTGTGAGGGGGGGGGAAGGTGAAAACAATTGAAAGGGTTTTTCCTTGGGGGAAAAAGGCCCAAAATAGCCATAATTAAAGGGAAAAAAAAAAAAAAAAGTTGAACCTACCATATGTAGACTATAGGTTCTTATGTGTCACCAATATATATCAAGGTTTAATAAATTAAAATTTTTTTTTACATGACCTTTAGCCAAATTTGGCTAAATCCTCTTGTGGATGATTGTTAGTCCACCTACCTCACCAACTTGGGAGATTTATTTCGCACTTGCTACCGATTTTGCGGCAATTTTGAGGGAGGGTTTTCAAAGCAATGAGTGCGCTAGGCCTAATTCTCCCACGACTTTTTAGAATAAAGTTGATGGATGCCAATTGCTTTTGAGAGTTACTTCACGATGGGCCTCACATTTGCACCCTCACTAGTCACATCCATTCTCTCTTTCTTCTACCAACAACAACGGAAATAGTGGGAAGACGGGGCACCACTAACTTCATACAAAGGCCAACTTCAACACATGCATGTCAAAATAAATAATAATATTTGAAGATTTCATGTCAAAAGATAATTTAAAAAATTCCATAGATTCTCTATTTTCCCTCACAAAATTATTTTCTTTGACAAAAAGAAGAAGAAGAAGAATATTTCTACATTTCTATAAATAATTTAATTAATGTCAATTAAGTTGCCAAGGTACTACCTTGTAATATATTCTTATATAAAATCCAAAGAATTTCATGGTTGAGTTTAACTTAATATAAGATGGGCAATTGGGTAGTAAGTGATTAACCTTGATTTCATCCCAATAAAAACTAGTTAACCTCAAAGAAAGGCCTCAATCCTCTCTAGTTTGGAATTCCGATGAGATACCCACCACTACCAAATTTGGGCTTTTGGATACCTAATACCTACCTACCTAGGTGGGTATTGATAGGTTGGATCCCCCATTTATTACCTTAAGCAAAGGCCATCAAATTCATTATATAAAGTGGCCATATTTTGAGGGAAAAAAAAATAAAAAAAAAATAAAAATTGAACTTGTCATATTTAAATTGTAGGTTTTTTTGTGTGACCAATATATAGTGGGGTTTGGAAAAAAAAGAAATCTCTTCAAGACCTTTAGCCAAATTTGGCTAAATCCTCTTGTGGATGGTTGTCCGTCCACTAACCTCACTTTCAAGTTAGGGTATTGCAAGTTGATAATAAATTGAACCCCTGTATGAATACATGGTTTCATTTATGAATAAATGTGACCCCCAAAAAAAAACCAATACATCACATTTGTATATGTTTTTATATTTAAATTGTTAACTAAAACCATTGTTTCTTGGATATAATATTGATTTTGGAATGCCCCAAAATGGTTTAGGACAAACCAAATTACAAAAAATTGCACTATGATATCAATATTGGTCCACTCATTTGTGAATTCACTTTGTGGCTTGCACAACCTCAATTTTGTGTAACATAGAGTCACCTAGAACCATTAAAATACGGAGTTTGATAATAAGTATTAACAAGTATTAATTTTTACAAAGCTTTTATGTTTGAATATTTGTGTAATAGAATTTTTATTTTTTAATTTTACATTTTACAAAAATAATATATGCATATTTAAATTCATAACTAAAACAACTATTATGTATTTTCTACACAATTCCTTGTCAAACTTCATAAATTGTATTAATGTGCTTCATGTTTCAAGATAGAAAATCCATGACCAAAATTAAACTAAATCCATGTTCCATCTTTGAATTTTTCTTCTTCTTTTCTTATAATTATATATTTCTACCATGTGCAATCTTTCTGTCATCTATTTTCTTACATGATGTGTCCAAAATTCCTTATGAAAAGAAATTAAAATCTTCCTTCCAAAACTTAATTCAAATTTTACTTAGTGATTGCCCTAATTTTACCCTTAAAGTTTTTATTTTATTTAATCATAAAATGATTTTTTTGCAAAAGACAACAAGATTTTGAAACATACCTCAAATGAAATTATTAATTTTAGGCTTTTGTAAAATTAGTTTTCACTTTTGAAAATTTTGTCCTAGATGACCATAAATATAACATCTTATGTTTTTGTTGTCAAATTATTATTAAAGATATAAACTTGTGTTTAAAATTTATATCACATGTGCCAAGGTGCAAATTAAATGCATGTTAAATATAAGTAAATGTAGTTGTGACTAAGTATACTAAAGTTTTTCTAGTTTCATATAAAGTGAGTTGCATCCATTGCAACTCATGCAATTTGTTCAATATCACTCACATTTATAGAAATATGTTGAATTGTAGAGAGTTGCAATGAGTTGCAAAAGAGTTGCAAATGGTTATTGCAACTTAAAAACCTAGTTGCAAAACTAGTTGCAAATCACCTCATTTTTTCATAGTGTTTTGCATTTTAAAAAAATTCAATACTTTAAATATCAAATACCATTATGATAATTGTTCAAACTATAGTAAGCAAACCAAATATGTACTATACCAATTGCCACAATGTGAAAACATGTTGAAATAAAAATAAAATCTAATAATGGCAATGGCAAAAGTTAATGCACAAGCTACAATTTCAAATTCAATGGCACTTGTAGAAACATCAAAACCACATGAAATACCTTATGTTCCTTAGAACAAACTTATATTTGTAGAAGAAAATTTCCACGGTATTAGTAAGAAAATATTGGAAATATGTTATACTTAAAACCTTGGACAATTACTTTAAATAATTTATAATCTCAAGAAATACTTATGGCATAAATTGAAACTAGAGAAATTACCTAAATGTTTTTAAATAATTTAAGAAAAATCAATAATATTTCCATCTATATTAAATATAAACACAACTATAATTGTTACATATAATCACATGGTAGTTTTAAGTACAAATTGGAAAAATTACGATAAATGATGTATTATTAGATGGAATGTCATGTGTTAACATTATCACATAATCATTGAGAAACCAAGTTAGGTTTACCTAGACCAAAACTTGCACCCTACAACTTTAGAATGACAAATTAAACTATGACCAAACCAATAATGGGATTAATTTTAAATATGCAAAGTATGTACATGATATTCCTTAAAAAATTATTCTATGTATTTTTAAAAAAATTACCATCCAAAATTAAAAAAATTAAGCACCTACGCTTATTGTACTACAAAACAATCTAGTAAACTTTAGTTATTTTATGTTGTTGCGTAAACCATGGTCAAAGGATGTCAAGGTAACACATGATTGGGGGCAATGATATGATCACTATACATGGCAATGGAGCAATTAAAACTATAATTGTAATTGTAATTGAACATTTAGGCAATAATGTGAAAAGGCCTAAAATATCGTTGTGTTGTATTTTTCAAAACAACATAACATATGAAGAAAATGTTATGTTTACTACTAAATTTAAGTTGTTTTCCATATGTATTATTGGCTTACATTTAGGAACAATTTTTGCATATATAGTCAATACAACTATGAAAGTACTTACCATATAAGAACAATATATTTAAATACAACACTAAAACTATATAAAATCATTAAGTGATAGCAGAAATATGAATTCAAGATGAACATGTAATTTTTTTAGAAAATAAAATGTACTTACCAAAAATGTGTCCCCAGAATAATCTAAAATTGTTTAAAAATTCTTGCCACCCTAGTTGCATAAATTTAATAAATAAATTAAAAAAAAAAAAAAAAACCAATAGATAGTTATCCATTCATTTCCTTCATTAGGGTTAACCGACAAGTACATGAATTATTTCTCATCCTTTGGATGCAACTTTTCATCTTAGATGAGTTAGGATTATGACCCTCAAATCAAGGGAGGCCTTGGGAGACCATGCTTTCCTTAAACACTATTTTCCTCGAGAATAATATTATAATAATGATGACACCACACATTTAATTAAAAATAAAAAAAGCCTCCAAAATTATTTGGGATTATTTGGGAATCTCATTTTGCCAATCACCATTTAATTATTTTATAATAAGAAAAGAAATATTTTGTCATTCTTGATTGTTAGTATGTTGTAGGTGGGTCCTAACTTGTTTTTTTGTCAACAAGGTGCGTCCATAGCAAAACCCTAAACCCTAATACCCTTTTGGTGAACCAAAAGTTGTCGGATTTTGCTATGGACCCACTAGCCTAGCAAAACCTTCCTTTTTTTTTTTTTGGCTAGGACCAAACAAATTTCTTCCAATTCTCAAAGAAATTTAGAACTGATGCTCATCCATCTCGCTTAGATATACACAAGATACGAAGTGCCAAAAAAATCAATAATTTTACTATTATTTTTGGCTAAACATTTCAAATCAAATATATAAATCTAATGATTTTTTAAAACTTTTTTTTGGGTCCTACACTTATGGTGATTCTAAACTTCTCCTAATTATCACTTCATTTTCAATTTTTTTAAAATTTTAAATTTCACTTTTTGGCAAAAAAAATTGCTTGTAAAATAAAGTTTAGGGCTTGAGCATTTAGCAACAATTTCAAATTAAAAATAAAATTGCCAAATTTTACACCAGGTTCTAGTGAGTAGAGATAGATGGTATCAAAATGCTTAAATGTTTCATATTTTATTTATAAATGTGGTTAAATTGTCTGATGCATGATGGTCACCAAGGGGGTTTAAATTTTTTTTATATAAAAAAAATTTAGATTTTAAAAAAGTTTTGAGATATGGCCAAACTAGCCATTTGTCCACAAAGAAGATTTAGCCAAATCTGGCTATAGACAAGATGTGAAAGTAAAATAGTCTTAAGAAATCCTTCTATATTTTGGCTACCTGCTGGAACCTGTTGTAGGAGGAATCCGGCGATTTAACTTTTCTGAAAAAAAATCATATCTGGCGAATTTAGGGGGCATTAATGCTTTGGACCCCATCCTGCCCGACTTTTTCAGATGGAAATTTTTTCCTGCCCGGTATTTCTCTGGACCAATTCCAAAAAAGATTTCAAATTAAGATCTTCTTCTGCCCGGGATTCTCGCGGTACGAGAAACGTGACACACAGCCCAGGTGACGAATGACCCGCCGCTAGTAGCTACTTACGTAATCGAGATCCCCAAAAACTGTCGGTCGACTGCGGCGCGGCCGTTTAGGTACCGACTCTTAATTATTTCCCTCGATCGTCACCTCGAATGTTCCCCCTTTCGATCGTCACCTCGAATATTCCCCTCGATCATCACCTCGGAAACACCGTCGTCTCGTTTCGTGTCTCCAATTCTCGTAGAAGCCGCGGGAAGTTAGGTAGGTAAGTAGGCAGATAGGTAAGAACATAGGCACTCCAGACCCTTTTTGTAGGCCAAGTCGGTTCCTACCGACCCATCGTTTCCCCGGCCACCCGCCCGGCCCCGCCTTGTTTTCTCCGTCGTCTCTCTCGCGCGCCGCTGCCGCACCTACGCACGCACTTCCCCGTTGCCGACGCCGACGACTTGTTGCGCAGAGAGAGAGAGAGAGAGAAAGAGAAGAGTCGTCTTTCGGCGCCTTTTCCGTCTCAATTCTCTCAAATTCAAGTGTATTGAGCATCTCTAAATGCTCATCTTCACGATGTAGTTCTTTTGTATTGAAAAATTTGGCTAGTTTTCTTCTCAATTGAAGAAGTTTTGGGAAAGATTGCGGAAGAGAGGGAGGGAGGGAGGGAGGCAGGGAGGGAGGGAATCATGCGACTTGAAGAAGAACAAGAAGAAGACGATGTTGTGGAAAGAATTCTCAGAATGCTCTACAGAAGCTGTTGATTTAAGAGTAATTTTTTGTTTGAATGTTTTTTTCCACGAAGTGTTGTAGAGATGTAGTGAGGGGAACTTGTCGGAGGAGGAAGAGGAGGATTTCGGAAGTCGTCTTCTCTTACGGAAGTCTAGTGGTAGAAGAAGCTGTAGTACGGTCTTGGAGAAGAAGCAGAAGAAGAAGAAGAAGAAGAGCAGCTTCTTTGCTTGGTTGTTCCCTCCTGTTTGTTTGGGGAGTTTCATCAGGCCTGCGAGATCGTCTCTCAGGTACGTGATTCTAGAAGGAAGGAATTGCGTGAAGAAGATCATTCTCGACGCCGATTGCTGTGGTAGGATGTGCTGCAGCAGTAGAGATGCTGTTGTTGGTCTAGAGCTTGATCTTGTTTTGTTTGTGTACTGCCGCAGCAACGGACAGATACTTAGAGTGTTTCTTTGTGGAATTGTCATGACGTTTAAGCTTCCGGATTGCACTTATCCCTGCTCTGTAAAAGTCTCTGATAAGGAAGCCCGAGAGACTCACTTGCCATAGCCTAGAAATTTATAGCTTTTATGGTCAGCTCATATTCCATGCGAGATGTGCAAATTGCTTGAGTCTCTGGCACAGAGAGAGAGAGAGAAGAAGAAGAAGAAGAAGAAGAAGAAGAGTAATTGCAGTGGAAAAATTTATGAGGTTCCAAATCGGAGCTTTAGAAATTGAACACAGGACTCGTGAAGTGGAAAATTCTGCACTCGTAGCCATCATCATCAGTGTTGGATCCCGGTTTTGAGGGCAAAACAGTTTGTGGTGATGATGAGCATTGGTGTTCCATCTGCAGCTTGTACATTGATGATGTCAGTAGTGATGCAATGAGCTGCAAGAAGGTGGTGAGAAAAATAAAATCATCAGGCTGAATTTTTTTTGTTGCAGAACAAAAGAGAAGGAGGAGACAAAGAAGAAGAAGAAGAAGAATATCTGGCTTCAACAACTGTATGGCAATCTTCTCAGCGCCATTGGCAGTGGAGACTGTGGAAGTTGTCAGATATGATGCTTGCAAATAAGTAAGTGTTGAGCTTTAGATCAGAAACCCAAAGTCTTGATGACTCAAATTGAGTTGTTTGTGAATGGTTTATGCATATGCAGCAATGGCTGTTTTTGCAATTGAAGACTGTGCTTTCTCTTAGAAAATTCTAGTGTAGTGTGTGCGTGCAGAATCTCATGCATCTGTGTGGGCCATCCACAGAATGAAATCCTGTTGGTTTTTTTGATCAAAGTTGTTACATTATGAAAATTTAAGGGGGGTTCATAATGCAAGTCTTTTGATAGAAGAGCACCTGATCAAACAGCTTGAATTGTCAAGACATGCAGGTTGATGATAATATTCATCATGTGCAGATGATAGAATGCCAGTCTTTGGCATCAAACCATCAACCCTAAATTTCTGGTTTGAAGCTGCAGCAGCTCTGGCACAGCAGTGAAGATTACATCTGGTGATCAGATGCTCATTGCTAGTTCCCAGTGACATACATGATGATGATGATCATGACTGTGGCAAAGAACTGTGTGCAGCTTCTTAATTGCCGACACAACGTTTCAAGAAAACAAACTCTGAGAAACACAAAAGGAGTTCTTCAGATGGTGGACTGTTGATTGAGTGCTAAACAGTTTTCTTCTGTGTTATGTGCAGCAGATGGTTGGTTGTTTGATCTAGTGAAAAGGACAGACCACAGGGGAAGCAGTGAACAATGGGTCCTCCTGATATGATGACAGAGTTAACAGATATGAATGTAGAGGAGGTCAAAGGATGGGATGATGATGGTGATGCATTGTCACAACAGCCACCAAGCTCTACTCCTTCATCTTCCTTTGAGGGTAATGAGGAGGCCTCTCCTCCTTCATCTTCCTTTGAGGGTAATGAGGAGGCCTCTCCGATGGACCTTGCAAAAGCTGATTTCTTCAGATTCTGTGTTCTTACTCCGAAATCAATGACTGCTTGCTCGGCCCAAATCAAGCATCAGGTTCTTGGACCCGATTATGAAGAAATTCTTGCTATTTTTTGCATCTTGATATCCTTCACTGACAGCACCACTTGTATAGGTGGATCTCAAGAATCTGAAGCGTCTGTCTGGTCTTGCTAAACTGATCAACATGAACCTTCTTCTGTTTTTTGCAGACCCAAGCAACAATGTGCATCACTCTTGAGCATTGTAGTCTTGAGGAATTCAACCTTCCATTCCAAAGCTGGATGTTCCAGACTCAGGTCCAAATGGAGCCGCGGTCTGGCCATAAGATCAAAGCGGACATCTTATACCAATTCACCACAGGCGATGGCAATAAATTGATAGGGTTTGTGACTACCATCTTTAATGGTATAACTGGCAAGAACTCTTCGAAGCCAAAGCACGAGAAAAGAGGCGGCATTCCTGTCCGGCAAGCAACGTTACAGTTGGACATTGTTGACCACCGAGGTGAATTGGTGGAGGGAATTCAAGATGTGCAGACATGGATGGCTCTGTTGACCAAGATGATTTTTTTTTCTGACTCATCAAATGTTGATGCTTGTCTTGAGGAGTATCAGCATCATCATCATCACCAGCAAATGATGATGATTGCAAACAGAATAAAGGAATCAGATGTGGATCAATTTGTGAGTTGGGCTTACAAGCTGCGGGATTGGTTACGTCAAGGCTATGCTGAAATGTCACAGGAAGAGAACATGAACACAGCAATGCAGGGGAAGATGTGCATATTTTGTCTTGCTTTGACTGATCTCCTCAAGGCTTTTGAGATGGTTTACTGTCGGAGGGATAGGCTTGCAGATGTCTACCTTGTGCTCCTTTCATCCCTATGCGAGTATGAGGTGGAATTAGGTGCAAGCACTCCAAGCCCTTCATTTGTTGAGAAGACTCTGGCAGATGGGGTCAAGAACCTTGTGAATTGTATCTCATCTTTCTCCTTTGCATGGATCAAATGGTTAAGTGTGCTCAGGAAGTTTGAACCAACATGGCAGTTTTGTAATAGATGGAATACCATTCAGTTTGACATTGAGACCATCTTTGAATGTCAACGAGTTGAAGATGAGTACGGGAAGGCTGTCACGCACCTTATACACAGCAGCAGCAGTGTAGAAATGTCAAACAAAAGGGTGAGGAGCCAAATCTCAAGAGTGTCTCTTGGGGCAGCCCCAACACTACCTGCCTTTTTGGTGGCTGCACGAGCGTTGGATGGGTGGATGAATAATGCAGCTGATTGGGACCCAACAAAGGAGAATGTGCAAGAAGAAGTTAGATTGTCCCAAAAAACAGCAATGGAAATGTGGTTCAATCAGCTATACAAGGGACCTAATGGGTTGAAGAAAGCAAACAGATTGTTGAAGCATTTTGAGTTGGCTTTGTCTGTTCAATTTCAGGTCACGAAGCCCTCGGTTGCATATTTGCCACCTTTTCTGGCAACCAGGTTCCGTGAGAGTTTCATGCAGATCCTTTTGGACATTGCTTTGTCCAGACCAGAACTTCTGAAGAAATATTCTTCATATGCTGCTGGTGATGTAAAATCTCTCTTTCAAGGTGCCATCAAACTGATTTGTGAATGTCCATACACGTTCACAATCCCACTCTTGCCGAATGAGGTCCGTTTGCTCTCAACCCTGGCAGGGGCTGAAAGTGACGAGTTCCACCGGCTTGGGAAACTTGCACTAGTTAAAATGGCAGCAACTTTTGTGGAACTGGATCCAGGAGGCCAAAAAACCATCGAGCAGCTCAGAAACAATGTCCTGAGGCCATGGATCCTGAAAGCCATAAACCGTGTGAAAGGATCATCACAATCTCAGAGCAGCCAAGTTTCTGCAATGGATTCCCTCAAGACCGTGGATGGATTGTTTGACTTGGGTCTCGATCCCTCGTGCCTATTGGCACATTCTTTGTCTTCTTTGGTGGTTTCGGTGAGCCAACAAAAGTCACCTAGCATGCGGCTCTTTCTCATGGATGCAGAGAAAATTGGCCAGTTACATTTACCTCTTCAAGTTCATTATCAGCAAGCTGTGGTGACCATGATTTCTGCACAACTGCGATATGCAGAAGCACTGTCTGATGTTTATCGAATTGGTCATGAGGCTTTGGAGGGAATCTGTACACAAACTCCTCAAGGAACCTTGATCATCCAAAAGAAGTAAGTGCTCTTCTGAGTGTTGTTCTTACATTGCATTTTTTTATGATCCCATTTGGGATCAACACTTGTGGGTGTTAAGGAAGATGGCAAAATTAGACCCTTGTCTTGCACCTCTTCTAATGAAAGTTTCACTCCAATATATCTTCATGTGATCATCTTGTTGGCAGGATGCAGGAGGACCTATGTGTAGCACTCCTGGATGCAGTTGACACAACCCATCAAATCATTCTGGATGATGCACTAGACAATGAAGCAATCAGGACGATCTCAAAGTCTGATTTTGCAATGAGCTTGATGAAGATTGGAGACTGTCCTCCCCGAATCCAAAAGCACCGGATTTTCTCAAAAGTGAGTGAGGCATGTATGTCATTGGGGTCATCTTTGGTCGAGGGGACCATAAGCATGCGAACCCTTAACCTGATCTCACAAATGGATAATGGTGCCACATGGCATGTGATCTTTACATCACGTGGCTTCCATAACTTTGCTGCTGCCCTTGATGCAGCCCTCCAAGATCTTGAGGTCTATAAAAGGAGGCTCAGAGCATGTGATATTCTGGTCACAATATTTTGCTCCTTTTTGAGCGAGCGAGGTTTGTTGATCCAAGATTTTGAAAATTGGTGCAAGTGGCTTGCTGAAAGGAAAGAGAACTGGGGTGACTTTGCTTTGTCTAAAGTGAAATTATCAGATCATTGGCCTGATGTTGCTCATGCATCAGTCTTTGACAACTTGGATGCGATTCTTGTCTTACACCAGTCCAGGATATTCATGAATCTCTTGGAGGAGAGTGTACAAGATCTCTTGAATGTTGATGAGATATGTTGTCTCCCATCGTCAATGAGTTCACATCATCCTCACCTTGTTGAACTTGGAGAAGAGTCTTCTTCTTCTTCTTCTAGCTTATTATATCCAGGAAGCATTCACATGGTTGACGCATCACTAATTCCACGTTGCATGAAGACTTACAAACAGGAGCTGATGCCATATGTTGGGCGAAAAGGTCTTGACAAAGTGAACATGGATAGAGTCTGTTCTTTGTGGCATGGAGTGGGACCAAGCCAAGTTGAGACTGAATTTGAGTTGGCTAGAAATCAACTTGATGTCACTGACACAAAGGGTTCCTGGCTGATGAATCTGATTCGTGGGAAAGAGCTTGACATGGTTGAGCTGATTCAAGCCTGGGTTGCCATCAAAGCCAAAGGTGAGCTAGCCAAAGCTTTGCCTAGAGTGGCTGGGATCTTCGGCTTTGAAGAAACTTGTGAGGGATATTTGAACAAAGTCGAGAAATTGATCAAGGAATGTGAAGGCGGATGTACATTGAAGGATTTCAACGAGCTTCACAAGCGAGAGGGGAAGGCAATTTTGGCCTTTGTCTCAGAGTATGAAGAGTTTGTATTGATGCGACTGGCTGAATCCGAGCCCCTTGTGATGTTCTTGAGGGAAAACTTGGATGAGGATCTGAGGCATTTGATTGATGCTATCGAGGAACACTCGGATCATGATTTTCTTCAAGAAGCAATGATTTCAGATCTTATTGACCTCCATAGTATGTACATCAGAATTTTGGGGATTTGGGAAATCTTGGGGTTTAGGGTTTTGCTAGAAGTGAATTAAGTATTGCAATCTCTGGTTTTTGGTTAAATTGTCAATTAGACTATTTTACAATCATTGATTGTTTTTATGATTGTCTTGTAAACCTATGAGGATTTCTTCTTTTGGGGATTAGGGGTTTTGTCATTGCATCCAAATTTGTCAATCTAGACTGTCTTACAATCAGTGATTGTTTTATGATTGCCTTGTATATTATAGGATTTCTTTCTATTGGGGATTTAGGATTTTTAGGGTTTTTGTGAAAATCTTGCATCCAGATTTGGCAAAAGAAAATATGAAATGTAATTGGTTGGTTTTTGGTGAAATCTTGGATCCAAATTTTGCCAAAAGAGAGAATTTATACAACTGTTCATTTCTTTCTAACACTCTTAAACCCTCTTGGTCCCATAGTGGTTGTGCCAGGGTACTGGACTTAATGATTGATCTGGAATTTTTTTGTTTGGGGTTTGTTTCAGGGCTCTTCCGGCCTCTTTTAAAGTCAGAGACACCTTCATTCGAGCAACTACGAAAATTGATCACCAAGGAGGTAAACAATTCAGAAGCTGGTGCAAGTGAATTAGCGGTGAAGCTTCTGACTTGCAATGAGAATGTGAATATATTGAGGCAGATTCTCTCCACTGTTGCAAACCGTGGACTTAAGATGCGGGATCACATCAAACGGATACTAGACGGTGGGCAATATCATTTCACGGTCTATGATATGGCATGCCACCTCAGATTGAGCATCGGCTCTCACACCACCGCAGCCCAAAAGTCTGACAGTGACAGGGCACTGAAAGAAGAAAAGGGTGTTTATGTACTCGCAGATTTGCAAGATTTCCGGAGTCGTGCCCGGTTGGTTATGAGCTCTCATGTGATGCAAGCTAGGAGACTTGATATCCACTCATCTGGTACATTTTTTTTGGCTGCTTGTTACCAGTTTTTGTAATTTGAACAGTAGGGTCTGCTCGGTGGCTGAAGATTATGTCATTTTCTTGACCACATTATATGACATAATCTTCCGGTGATGATCATACACTCATAATAATAGTGACCAAAATGTGTCTTCTGAACATGAAAATTAGCTGAATCTACCAATCTATTCCATAACGTCATGGAATGGCCTCACCCTTGCTCATTACGTTGGGTGTGTCACCAGAATGGATGTCTGAAAGTAACAGCAAGTGTGAGATAATAAGCATTTTCTATTGGCAGACTTCTTCATTGACTGCTTTGAACTGGGTGATGTAGGTATGTCTGCAGCAGATGCAGACTCGGAAGAGGCAACAAAAAAGTTCATTGATCAAGTCAACATTGTTGAACACCTGGTCACTTCCATTTCAGAACTTCATACCTCAGGTCACTTTCAGTTCGCGGAATATAGTAATGTGGTCTCGGGCTTAGAGAACTTGCAAGCACTGGAAAGAGATGTTGAATGTGAGCTTCAGGATTGGTATGGTGCAGTAAAACAAGCCCGTGCAAAGCACCCATGCCTCAACTACTTCTGCTCCATGGAGCTGAGATTATTTCTTGAGGTGTTAAGGCGCAGTCCGACTGAGGCAATAATGGAACCTAAAGAGAGGACATGCTTAGAGTTGCTTGAGTGGGCTGGAATAAAGGATGGTAATCTTGCTCTTCGTAGAGCTCAAGCTATTGCCAAAACTATGCTACAGAAGCTCATTTTTCCTGATGGGAGGCACTATCACCAAGAGGTGAACAAATCTTATCTTTTGGGTTGTTTGGATGTGATTGCATTCTCACTCGAGAGTGCTTTTGTTAGGAGAACAGTGACAAATACAGTAAATCCCTCTGAGGTTGTTATGACAGAGCGAGGATTTGATGAGTTGGTTGAGTTCAGCAGGAAGACTCAAAAACGCAGCAGTGGTAGTGGTTTGATTATTCTGGCTTTGGTGGAAGATCCACAAAGTGAACTAGATGCAGTTGTAGAGTTATTTCATAGACGAGGGATTAGTCTTCGTGACATACCGAGAAATGTTTTACTATGTTCCATGACAACCACCTGGGAAGAAATTCATCTCTTACTGCTGCGCTGCTTCAAAGAAGATGAATCCCAAGATTCAAACTCTGGCTTCTTCTGCATTGCCTATGTGGAAAATCTCAGCTTTGATTGCCAGAGTCAGTTTCAAAGCACTCTTCAAGAGATGATCCAGGAACAAGAAGGCAACCAACCACAGAATAATATTGTCATTCCCAACGACATTGGGGATCAGAAGAATGTGAAATTTTGTGAGAAACTGGCGTTGGTGTGCTGTTCTAAGGGCCATCCACTTCTGGCCCTTTCACGTCATTTGCATGTCCGAGTTTGCCATATGGGTGGGGCCCACATCAACAACATCCAAAATCAGCTACCAGCAGAGTGCGGCAATATGCGGGTTGTCACTTCCAATCTCCCTGGCCTGGGGAAGACTATGTTCATCCACAAAACTTCTCCAGTATGCAATTCATTAGCACCCAACCGCATCCTTTCACATCCCATACAAATTGATACTAACTTTTATCATTATTATTGTTATGTTTTCATAATTATAATAATAGTAATGAGAACATAATAGTAATAATATTAATGATACAAATTGTCTTAAGTTGGTTAGCTAATCAAGGTTTGCTGTCCAACACTTTGGCATGGATGGCTAAAGTAAAAGTCAATTGTGTGCAATGTTCCCATAATGTACCCTTTCTGAGTTTGGATAGCAGTGTTCCACACCCTTAAAGACTTTTTTCCCTTTTTGTATCGTTGCCTCATTAGGGAGGTAACATAATATGACCTTAAACCCTAATTGCCGAGTTTTAGTGTTTAGGGTTTAGGTACCTGGGTTTAGGGTTTTCTATTGTTGTCTCTGATAAACCTAATTACCTAGGTGCTAATTGGCTAATTACATCAGTGCTAGCAAAACTGGTCCCTTGAATCATGTTTATGTTCCATTAATTGGTTGATGATCACTAGTTGGGATTGGAACCATGTGAGTGATTTAATCTTCCTTTTTGCAGGAGCTGGCTAAGACATTGTGCATACAGGGGAGTGTTTCAAGGAACACATTGATTTTGAGACTAAAACAACTGAATTTACAGCCTGACAGCATCTTACATCTCAACATCTCGACTGTCCAAAGTTCTGAGGTGCTCAATATGCTGCTATTTGAGCTTCTGATTCTTGGGTCTCTAAAGTCAGACACTGTTGGGATTTTTCATTTGAAGACAAATCATGTATTTGTCGAGCTTGCAAATACACTCCTTGATGAGCTTGCATTGAGCCTCCTGGTTTGTCGCTGGTTCAAGAATGATATCATGATGTGGGATTTGGGAATGCTCGAAGTGAGTGATGATACCAACAGCAACACCCAAGTTGTGTGTATTTACCTCCAACAGCTGGATTCAAGGCAGCTCGAAATAAGGGATTTGATCTTTGAAGGACCCAGTCGCAATGTGAAAGCTCTTACCTCAAGCCAATGTCAAGTGCTTTTGAAGAAGCACTTTACTGATCACATGAAGGACCCAGATTCAATGACGTTTGCAATCCTTGACATGTTCATCAAGTTCTTCTCACTTCAACTGAGGAACTTAACCAATAATGTTTTCTTCAACACCGAAAACTTGAAGTACATGAATGCAATGCCAAATATCCGATCATATCTTGTGTGCACACTGTTGGAGGTTTCCCGGGATCTCTCTTTGCGGTCTGTAAAGCCTTGGCTTCATGAGGAGCAAAAGTCAAATGGTAGGAGGAACACAGACTTGACTATTGCTGCTCGCTTTGATGGGATGCTACGGTGGTCTGATAGCAACCATGTTATGGTTTTTTTCCAAAGAGATGGACCACCTTCCATCCTCTATCGGGATGTGGACCTCGTACCAAGTTCCATGATACAACTTTTTGCTAGCCAAAGGTTGAGATCAGAGAAGTGCGTAATGCCCAATTATTCAATGATGTCATCTGAGGAGTTATGGGCAAGTCTGTGGCCAATATTACAGCGAGCGGCACCAACATACAAACCTGGATATGTTCTCACTCCTGACAATTTCTTGAAGATGGCACTCATTGCTCTTCGTGCTGAGGCTGGTGTTCCTGTCATAATCATGGGCGAAACTGGGTGTGGCAAAACAAGCTTGCTCAAAAATTTGGCTTTGTATTGTGGCGTTGAATTCTTCTGTGTCACCCTCCATGCAGGAACATCAGAGAATGAAATCAGGATGTTTGTGGCAAAGGTGGAGGCTGTAGCTGCGAGGGGTCCCAAAAAGGTCAGTTTTTCATCCTCATTTGATTTGTGTGGAAAATTCACCTATCATGTAAATTGTCTGCATGGCTGAGAGGATCGTGCCTGACTGAATTTCCAGGTCTGGGCGTTCCTTGATGAGATTAATGCATGTGACCATCTTGGACTTCTTGATGGGCTCATATGTCACCGATCAATGGACGGGGTACCACTTCATCATGAGCTTGTGCTTCTGGCTGCATGTAATCCATACCGTCTGCATGACAAGGAAAGCAATCGCATTGGTTTCTCTGCCCAAGAGCTTCTGAATCCCAGCAACACACAGCACTTCAATCTGGCGTATCGTGTGCACCCACTACCTGAGGCGATGCTCGATTATGTGTGGGATTTTGGGTTGCTTTCTCAGGATGATGAGAAAGCATACATCTTGGCCATGGTGCAAGAAATCAAGGAGCCACCAGTCCATCTGGGAGCCTTTACAGACCTATTGGTCCAATCGCAAGACTTCTTAAGACAATGCCATGGGGAAGCGAGTGTGAGCTTGCGGGATGTAAGTCGGTGTATCTCATTATATTGTTGGTTTTTGGAGAACCTTAAGTTGCGGCCTTTGTCAACCCAAAAAATTGTTGCCATTAGAGCAACAATCTTGGCATTTTCACACTGTTATCATTCCCGTCTAGCAACAGAGCATGAGCGACAACAATACAGAGATTTGTTTGCTGCTGTTGTTCGGATTAGCAATCCCCATATATACAAGTGAGAATTAAGCATACCCTAAGCTTCTATTGCACAGATTTGAACCTATGGGTGGTAACCATCAAAGAATTGCCAAAAGAAACACCCCAGTGCTCCTTGTATACCCTATTGTTGCTTTTTGTCATTTGTCATTTTTTTTTCTCTTTTGGAACTTGTAGCAGGTATCCTCACTATTGCACTCTTCACTAGCAAATTTCCCTTGTATTGAGCAGATTTTATATGACCTTTAACCTTTGAAATTGTTCATTGTTTCTCATCTGTTTTTTTTTTTTTTTGTGTGGTTAAACTGATTCTCCAGGAATTTTGACGGCACCCAATATGAGAAAATGCTTCGGGATGAACAAATGGACTTACTGAACCGCATGGAAATTCCAGCTGGAATTGCCAAGAACAAAGCTTTGCTGGAGAATGTGTTTGTGACATTAGTTTGCATGTTGAACCTCATCCCTGTCTTTGTGGTTGGAAAACCTGGCTCCGGGAAAACCCTGGCCCTGCAGCTCATTTACAGGTAATGGTACTCAGCACTACCCATTTATTTCTTTGGATTCAGCAGTTTAGGGTTTCTGATGTACAAGAGTTTTTTTTTTTTTTTGGTTTTCAAAGTTTATTTCTTTGGATTCAAGGGTTGAGGGTTTCTGATGTACAAAAGGGTTTTTTTAATTTGCAAAGTTTTCAGCAAAGTATTTTTATTACTCCTGTATGGGTGGGTGACAAGAGACAACAATGGTAGATTTCATGTCTCCATTACTACTAGATCTTTAATTCAGCTTGATTGATCGAAGTGTCTAATTCAACCAATTTTTTTTAATGGCTGCAGTAACTTAAGAGGCTTGGAATCACGAGATGTTTATTTACAAAAGTTACCACGAATGTACATGCTCTCATACCAGGGCTCCCAGAGCTCAACATCCGAAGGCATTCTCAAGGTACAAAAAAATCTGAACTTAATTCCATCATACCTCCCGCATGTGTTGCTGTCATGGGTTTGTTCTCTTGTGGTTGGTTGGTTGGTTTGATGATGCTCCCAAGAAACATACTTGCTTCTTAAATCTCCAATGATTGCCCCCAAACTTCATGAAACAAAGAGATTTAATCAAAAAATAGATTGATTTTTGTCTAACAAATGACATCAGTTAATTTTCTGTAAGTACCAGGTAAGCTCAGAAGTTTGATTATGTTTATCTTAAGCTAGTTTGTAAAGGTTTTCAGGAATTTTGGGTTGTTCTAAGTATGCCTTATCTGTTTGAGCTTCTATAAATTTTCTCCTCAATGGGCACAAAACATTTATATATATCAGTCACTAGGGGGTTGGGATTGTTGTTGGGTGGTTGATCTAGTGAGCTAATGACAGCCAGGAGAAAATTGGTGTGTGTTGTTAGGTGTTTGAGAAAGCATATCGCTGTAAAAGGGACAATCAAGATCGGGATGTTTTGGTTGTGGTGGTGCTTGATGAAGTTGGGCTTGCTGAAGTATCCAGCCACAATCCCCTCAAGGTGCAATTTTATGCAAAGATAAAATCACCCACACCTCTTTCTTGTATTGATAGGAGGAAGACTTTGTGTAATACATGGAAATTATGTAAAATGGCATTATTTTGCAATCAAAACATTATGGTCTGCTGAAGTGGCAGAAGATTATGTCATTTTCTTGACCATGTTATATGACATAAGCTTCTAGTGATGATGATCATACACATATACTAATGACCAAGCCCTCTGTTGAACATGAATTAATATTATTGTTATTTTTTGAATTGTTCAATCTGCCACCCCAGACCTTAATGTCATGGAATGGTTTTGCCCTTGACCATTATGATGGGTGTGTTGCTTTAGCTCGGCACCCTAACAGGCTTGCTTGGCACCTTATCCAACATAATGGGAAAGGGCAAAACCATTCCATAGTATGCAATTTCCCCTAGAACCTGGCTTCACAAAGAAAGACGTTTCACCAAACTTTTATTGACAATCACAGGTCTTGCATGCGCTTCTGGGACCGGATGGCACACAACAAGTGGCAGTGGTGGGGATAAGTAACTGGTCACTTGATGCAGCTAAAATGAACCGGGCAATCCATCTGTCACAGCCAGACCCATCGGAGGATGACCTGTTTTTGACAAGTCGTGCCATACTTGAAAGCTATGGGAACAACAACAGCAGCTCAGGCAGTGGTGGCAGCCATCAGAGCAGCACTGTCTTGCACAAGGAGCAGGAGCTACAGAGTCTTGCAAGGGCTTATTATAACTACAATTGTGTTCAATCACAACCCAACTTCCATGGTCTTCGTGACTTTTACTCCTTGATCAAGGCCCTGCGGATCACAAGACACAACAACAACAATGCTCCATTGCGGCAACGGTTGTCACAGGGATTGGGGATGGCTGTGTGGCGGAATTTTGGTGGCTCGCCCAATGACATTGACACATTTTCTCAAATTTTGAAGGAAAACCTGGGGCACGAGTCACTGTTGCAAAAGCCCCCATCAGTTGTCGACCTTGTCAAAGAGAATTTCCATGACAAAGATGCCCGGCATTTGATGCTCATTACAACAGTATGTCCTCTCTTATTACCTCTACTGTCATGGAGGAAATAACCCAATGTTCTTTAACCAGTGTTATCGGGCAGTCCTTTGATTTTTGCTATAACCTCTGGTTTCAGGATTTTAAAAAAAAAATCAAAATCTGCAAGTCTGAATTGGATTTGAGGTCAAAGAACCAACCCCAAATTCTGGCTTTTTAAAGAAAAATCCAGAATAATAGAGTTATCCTTAAAGTAACCCTGTCTTCACCCTGTCTTTGGGCCTCCTTTCACCCCCTATCCCTGTGTTCAGTGGTATCCGCAAAGTAAAGACATTTTAATAAATCTCAGTATGAAATGCTGCAACTCAGCATTTAATGCACAAGGCTTGAGACTAATTATCATAGTTGTACAGTTAGGAGCAGTGAAAATATATGTAGCGGCAGTGGAGGCACTCAGGAAAAAGGAAAGACAGGATGAAACTCAATTTTACCACCAAAATTGATGGTTTTCTGAGTTTCATCCCCCGTTGAATGCTAATGTACTTTTTTGCAGGTTTTTTTTGAATCCCACCCTGTATATGACCAAAGTCAGGGTTCTGGTGCTGTGTTTTTCTTACTTTACAGATATGACTCTAATATAACCACTAGTTCTGGGTTTTTGAAATTTTTCTTAGAACCAGCAGTTCAGGGTAAGTTCTTTGACTGGTTCTTTGATTTTCTTGAGAACCATGATATATTCCAGTTCAAAATTGGTTCTTTGAACTGCCCCAACACTGGAAATAACTTGCACTCTTGGCATATGGATTTTCACATCAATAAATTTGCTGTTGCCATTGATTGACACAGAAAAACTGAGCTTCCCATATGTGTTTGCTATATATCCAACAACAGCAACTGTGTAACTAGTTCCCTAATCATCACAAACAAAACTCTCGTATTCCATGCTTTTGCAAAATATCCCAATTTAGCTAACTGGCTTGGGTGGTGGGGAATTTTTGTTCAACCCTTTTTAACAGGGTGACTCTGCAATCGGTATCTTGGAACACATGTCAGAGTTCCAAGAGAATGTTGTTGTTATTCATGGAAGCAAGTACAAGGATGACCATTCTGATGACTATTCTTATTTGATGCTGAGCAACATCATCCTGCACATGGAGGCTGGCAGGTAAATTAAATTCTGTAGCTTCTGGAAATGGAGATACTAGTGCTCTGAATGACCCAGGGATTATAGTAACAAACACCCCCTTGTGTAAAATCCAGTATTTCCATAAAAGCTGCATTATTGGAAAGGAAGAGACTATGACCATGAAAGGTCACATCTTGGGTGTAAGAACCTTTGATTTCTTGAATGTTTTGCTCCAGTGTTGGGCAGGCATTTGATTTTTGCTAGTAACTACTGGTTCTGGTTTTAAACCTTTGTGTCCTGAAGGTGCATATTACTGTGGGGAGTGGAACAACTTTGGTCATCGCTATATGACATGTTGAATCAGCATTACACAACAGTGGCAGGCCGACGGAACTGTCGCATAGCTATGGGTGCTTACAGCAACCCGATGTGCTTTGTCCATGACAACTTCCGGTGCATTGTTGTGGTGGACTTTTGCCAGATTCCACGCCTTGACCCCCCTTTCCTGAACCGTTTCGAGAAACAAGTGTTGACGTATGAGAGCATTCTGACTGAGCTCCAAAAGAAGGCTGTCAAGACTCTCGAGTCATGGGTGGAGAAAATGGCATGCCTTTCCCCCATTGATGATGCTGAGCCTGGTCAGAGTACCACCACCCCATTCCGCAAGTGTGATTTATTTGCAGGCTACCATGACGACACTTTACCATCACTTGTGTTGCACCATATGAGCACTCAAGAAGTTGAATCTTCTGCTTCTTCTGTACCTATGTGGCTTCTTGATAGGTATCTTCTTTGACTTCAAAACCCAACTTTCACAGGAAATCAGATATGCTTAGGCTAACTAAATTGATGGACTTTTAAACCTCCGGGAACAAGTAGTATTTCTTCTGCCAACAGTATCCACAATAGAACTCAGAACTAGTACATAAGTGAATCTCGTTAATTGGACAAGTCGCACAAGTCCTGCTATAAATAGTTTCATAGGGTACTACAAACCAGTGTTGGGTGGGTATTTGATTTTGTTAATAGCCGACAGTTTTTTAAAGAAAAGGTGAGAATCAGAGAACCACCACTGCTGGTTCAGGTTTTTTGAAAAGAAATTAGAATCAGAGTTTCAGTTATTTCAAAAGCCTCATTATAGAACTGGTAAAGAACCACCAGCGGTTTTATAGGCAGCTATCTGTTATTGTTGTTTTTTCAAATTTTTGGAGAACTGTGGTTATTTATTAGAACACAAAATTCTTTGACTGCAGTTATGAACCCTAAGAACTGCCCCGATAATTGCCAGGGGTCTGTTCCTGGTTTCTGATAACCACCCTGTTAACACTGGTGCAAACCAGCTCTGACAATTAAACTTGAGCAAGTTTGATATCAAGTGTTTCTCCTGGTTAAATAGATTGGACAGTCTCATGGTCCTCCAGTGAAGAAATGCAGCAAATCCATAAGCTGATGGGACTGTCTATTGTATTTAAGTACCAATGAAGTTCACTAGTCTTGAAATAGTTTTGGTGGTGATGGGTTTATGTGGGGAAAAAGGTGTAAGGAGGATTTATTGCGCACAGCCTATGTGGATGGCATGGTGCGAGCGTCTCAATCACAACAGTGCCAGCGAGAAGTTGCAGACCTCAGGAAATGGACCCAGGTCTTCTTTGGCCAATGGCATGATAAACTGTGCCTTCACGACTTCCTTGATGCTCATGTAAGACAGTCATTATTTATCAATTTGCCTACTTTACTTCTGTACAAAGTAACTGATCCATATTATGTCTTTTGCTGGCCATTTGGAAATCACAGCCAGAGATGGGTTCAGACCAATGTTGGTCTGGTATTGACTTTTGAACATACCAGCCTGCTTGGTCCTGGTATAGTGGTGTTGTTGGTTATGTTGCCTCATCTCATACTAGACTGGTAGGGGTCCTTGCTACCAATGTTTGTACTGTTGTTGATAACAAGTGCAACCCTATATACTAGACCAACACTGGTTGTTCAGACCTAGGAGCTGATTTTTCTTGTGTCAACCACTTGAGATGAACAGCCCCACTTGCGCCTATTTTGAATTGAACCCTTAATGTTGCTTGGTTTTTGTTTCATCAGCTGCAGAATGATGATACTTTGGAGAAAGATTTGAAGGTGGTCATTACAACTCGATCGAATATCCACACACCTGTCAAATACTTTCTGCATGGCCTCCAAAACGTCAATAATGTAAAGCCTTTTTTTTTGACACAAAGCAATCCAACACGTCCTAATTATTCCAGAGATAATTAATTGTCCAATGGTTTTTTTTGAAGAGTCTTTTTTTCTTAGCTTGTTATATATGCTGAAGATTGTTTCCCAATTACAGAGGCAAAATCCTACAATTTGAAGTTGAATACCTGGATTCTAGTGTGAAGTTTAAAAATCATGTCTGGTTGGTTCTTGTGCATTATTACTTATTAGGTGCAAATTGAGAAGTTGGGTGAGTTCTCTTCGGAAAGACAACTTCAGCTCCAGATTCAGCAATTCTGGTTTGGAGTGTCAAATTTACTTATTCTTCAGGCGGATGCACTGTTGGACAAAGAGCACATACCACTTGCAAAGTTTTGGGTTGACAAGATCAACACAGAGTCAACACTGGCTGCTCAGACTAGTAGTTCTATTATGGGGTCAGGTTCTTTTATGAAGAAGAAGAAGAAGAAGAAGAATGTTGTGCTCATCATTCACACTCACCGTGATGTTGTTCAAAGTTGGTCCGGATTCACATTTCTGAGTGGTTGGCAGCAATTGACATTGGACCAGCTTCAACGGGAAGAGACTGATTTAAGGTATAAATCAATTGCTTACCAAGGGATGTTAGGGTTGATTTGCTCAAAATGATTTTTTTTCCCCCCAAAGTCAACCCAAAATCAGCTCAAAGAAGCATGTTTTCACAAGATTTATTCACCATGTACCCAATAAGTCCATGCATTTGAGCTCATGATAATTCTAAGTTTATAGATTAGAAGATGGAGAAAAGGTTCAGTTAAGAATAGTTCAAATCTAACCATGTCTGTTGGGATGCACCCACCTGTGTTTTTTTTTCTTGCAGAGTGTTTTTGGATCATACGATTGTGGAACTAGTAGAGTTGGAGAGGATTCCGCTTTTTGAAATGATGGTCAAAGTGCTCACATGGAGTTTTCTATGCATAAAGTACCCATGTGGACTAAATGCAGCAAAATATAGCCAAGAAGCGGTGCAACGAATTTGTGCAGACAAACAACTGTGGGGATGCTTTAAGCAGTGTGCTGTTACATGGCTTACTGAGAACTCAAATCCTTCATGGCAAGCTTTGGTTGCATGCAATCGAGGCCGATTATCGCTCTCATCAAGCCTCCAAGATGCCTTCTTGCACTACATTGAGGAAGAGCTCCGAGAGCCAATTGCAAGGTTGGTTTATATGTTGGAGAAAGCGTCTGCACTTGCATCTTATTTCACATTGGATGAGGAAAGGCAACATTTGTGTCAAAAGGCTCTTGAAAGCTCGGCCTGTATTTTTAAGCTTGAGAATGTGCCGGCTCCGAGGCACCCAGAAGGTTACCATATCAAAGCTCCACTTCGCCTTTCACTTCCGTTTTCATCTATCTTTGCCCAGCACATTGATGATGGTTTTCAGGAACTTTACTCTATGGAGATCTCAAATGGTCTGAAAGCTGTGGAGATGATGGCAGCAGTATCAGACACAAGAGTGGGTACGGGAATCAGAACATCCCAGCCCAGTGAAGAGATCTTCTGTATGCAGCATTTGGACAAAAAGAAAAAGATTGTGGAAGAAGAAGATCATATGACTGCAAGAGGGAGCAGGATTGCCAACATCCAAACCAGGATTCGCACTGACATATCTAGTGCACTTCGGGCTTCATTGGGCTCGATTGTTGATTACATTGAGTCAAATATTGAAGAGTATATTGTGGATTTCTCAAAGATTTATGCAGTGTACAAATCTGATGAGCGAAAGGAGAGTGAAGCAAGGCCATTTGAGTGGGTGTTGAGGGGGAATTTGTGTGTGACAACCTTGTCAGCCGCTGACTTGCACTTGCTCCTATGGGAAGAGGGTGAGAAGATATCAGCACAGGCTCTGTTAGCTGAATCATGTTTATCGGAATTTGATCTCAAAGCAGAATTGCAATGTTTGAAAGACAGAAAGTTCCCGATAATGACAACAGCCGAGTTTGATGCACATCTGGTATCATGTTGTTGTTTGACAATTCTGCCAACAAGAGAAACCGTCAGTGACAACCTCAGGTTTGGTGCATGGTTTCGAGACTTGAATCTCCTCATCAAACTTGCATCACCTCTCGGACGTTCTACACATTGGACAACTTTAGTTATGCTTGAAGTTCTTCGAGATATGGCATGTTTGGTCATGCCTCCAGTTTCTTGGAGCAATGTGATTCTTGTGGACCTTGCACAGTGGTTCCAGAATCGCAGGTATGTGGTGGGCACATACTACTTCAGCCCGGGAGAACTCCTTGAGGCAGTTTTGGGCTTCATCCCAGAGGTGAACACATTGGCAGAAGAAGAAGAAGAAGAAGGGGTCACTAGTAGTCGAGAATGTTGGTTTCGGTTTCTGGCATTGTTTTTGGAGAAGATCCTGGACTCTGATGACTTGACTGCCAAAGACATAAATACAATTTCCACTTTTCTGTTCCAGCTCAGCAATCCGACATGTGCGATGAAAGGTGTGATGTTAAAGCTCCTTCACATGACCCAATTACATATGTCACAACAACCCATCCGTAATGCTCATTGTCCACCATGTATGCATGTCTTTTTTGACCAAAAAGACACAGACTTTTGGATCATCAACAAGACAACATCATTTGAGAGTGAAGACCATAAAATCTTTGTGCTTCTTTGTGACTCGGTATCCAATATGATTCAACCTTCAGTCTCAAGAATAGTTCGACAAGGCTCTTACACGGCAGAATGGGCATATAAGGACTTCGAGCGGTACTTGCTTCTAGCTATAGAGGAGCTCAAGAGTGCTGATTGTCCTTTGTCACTTCGCACTGTTGGCTCATTAGCACTTCTCCGGAGTACATTGCATGTGATTGCAGATGAGCTGATCACTGTCCATAAAGAAGCTGTGCATTCTTCACGCCAAATTCAGGTACCTCAAGTTGTTGTCACTTTGGCCAAGGGACTTCACAGCAGCTCACCAAAAGTTGCGGCTCTCAAGCAGTACTTGTTTAAAGTGCTGCATACATGTCATGGTCTTACTGTGCAAGAAATCAACATTTTAGTCAACAATTGCAAAGGCAAAGGCAATAGAGGTGGACTGGATTGGTACACATCAATCCTGGACTGGGATCTCATGCAATTAGGGGCTGACAATCCCCTTGGCTTTGACCCTTTTTGGTCCTCATCTCAAGAATTTCAGAAGGCAGGAGAAAGGATTTGGTCCCTAGCAAGAAGTGCCCAGAAGGAAAGCAAGGCAGCAAGAAGATCAATTGAAAATGCTACAGAGGGTGAGCAGAATGCTTTTACAGCTACAGTTGCATCTAGAATCTTCCTTGTTCAAGCTGCTCGTAAGCTCACCTCACGAGAACAAGACATAGCCATGTCACTCAACAATATGAATCTGCTGCGCATGTGGCATCCAAAATGGAGAAAGGCGATCTTGTGTTTTGCTGATCTGAGATCAAGCTCCAGCACAACAAATACCATCACACAGCAGCAGATGGGTCTTCGCCCAAGCATGCCACCACAGGAGTTGTGGTTTAAATCACTCTCTGCTCATGTTCTTTTGGTCGTGACATCTTTACCAAACACCTCTCCATTACAGGTATTTCGAGAGAGTCTTTCTCCATTACTACTGATAGACCATCCAGTGGCAAAGATTGTGTTTTTTATAACAACCATGTATGGTATTGTGATCATGGGTTGTTCCCATCTACTGACGGTTAGCTTGTCAATTTTCTCCAATGAATTACTTGGCAATCCAGCAATCTGGAAGTGACTTTTTTAGGTCTACAGAATAAACCAGTGTTGGTTTGGTATCGACTTTTGAACATACCAGCTGGTCCTGGTATTGGGTACTTTTTAAGATTTTCATAACCAGTCTCAGGTCATGCCAATCTGGTCAGTTCTTTGACACCAGGACCAATATCGGTCTTTATACCAGGGTTCTAGCATGGTACCTGCCCAACTCTGGTGGAAACCTGAAGAAGGGTCATTTATCATATTGAAAACATAACAATGTCATTTCATGATCTTCTACCTCATTTCAGTTTCTCCCATATACTGAGATTACAGTATGTGTCTGTGGTGTTGCAGGGTTATCTCTCCCATGATCCTGTGCACTTGAACAGTGCATTCGTTTTGGCTGCCCCTGACAGCTCTTTAGCTGCGTTTCGCACAATTGTTGAAGGAGGTCGAAAGCTTCTTGAGTACCAATGCCCATGCGGTTTCAAGTACTTTATTGGAGAATGTGGGAAACCAATGCAATCAGGGACATGCCCTAATTGTCATCACATGATCGGTGGCCAAAATCATACTGCTGCTGATGGAAATGTGATTACACCCAACACACAAATTCAAAGTGGTAAGTATATATGCAAGTTATGGTCCAAAGATTGAAGGTGGTTATCACATTGCTACATGCAAAATCTTTGATTTCATGTTAAAATTGCATTTTCCCAAAAACTGTGTAGTTCCAGTTGTGTTGCAGACAATTGCTGACTTTGTATGTACAGTTTAGGGTTTCTTGTTAATAATTGATCTCATTGCCCCCCCCAAACCTCAATCTGCTGGAATTTTTATGTTGTAATTCTTTTCATATGTTGCCACAGGTTATATCATTGACAATGTTGCTCGTTCGGACACCTTCTACACAGTCCGCCACCTTGACCATAAATCCTTTCGAGCACTTCGTGTTGTGATGCATTATTGTCTATTGGTTGGACTATATCTTGGGAACAGTAGTGGGGAGAGTCTAGCAAGGTCAATGGGTCTCTCTGCCAACAAGTCAGAAGTTATTGAGGAGCTCAAGAAGATCATCCAGGAAGACTTGGAGAAATTGGACCACCTTCTTTCATCAAATCGTGAGGTGACAGTCAAGTACATGCATTCATTGATTTCCTCATTGCGGTTGATGAAAAATTCCAATATATTGACAACCACATTGGCACGCGACCATTGGGAGGTGGAATTTCTCCGACTTTTTGATATGGTTAATTTCGAAAGTGCCCATCTTGCAGCAGCCATATATCTACAGGAGCAACAGGCAACTGATCGCTTTGCGGAGGTGCTTGAGGAGCGGGGGCAGCCATTATTTCCAGCAGCAATTGAGGCACTTTTGAGAATAACCATCCAACCATCCCTTGAAAATTTCAAAGTGGTTTATATGCAGGACTCGCAAAAAGTTCAAGCACAACCCTTGATACGTGTCTTTTTCAATCATGAAAAGACTCTAGGCGATTTACAGTGTCTCATGGTGTTGTTGCGTTTCTCCAATGCTGTTCATGAAAAACTCTCTTTCAGAATCACACGGCCTGATGCCACATCAAAAACAATGAGAAACTTTCTGGGAGATAACAGGTACAACTTTTCACCAAATTGTGATTACTGTAAACCCTAAACCCTATTGCTGCAACTGAAACAAATCTTGTTACATGAAATAAAGCAAACACTGTGATGGCCAGTTTCATTCAAGTTCTCTGTTATCCTTGGTTGTTAAGTTCTGAGAATTTGCCTGGCAAGCTAAGTAAATGGGTATGTATGTGTCCATGCAGGGAGCTAGAGAGACTATTTCACAACTTTGCAGAGGCATGGAACAGCATTTGTGGGAAAGTTAAAGGATATGGGTGCCGGGAATTTCAAATCCCAGTCATGGATATTGAAACTTCCCTTGCACTCTGCCTTGTGGAGCCTCGTGACCAAGGCATCTACATCACTGCCATTCTTGACTACCTTGCCAACCTTCAAAATTCTTTCATCGAAGATGTGCTTGCATTGGGGACAGGGGCAAACCCAGAAACTCCAGACTCTGAATCAACCACCAGAGAATTTGCTCGTCCACCGACTGTTCATCTCCAGAGCTGCAAGGTTGGTGAAGGTCCTTTTTTTCCTTTTTCTTTTAAAGATTATATATATAATAAATATTTTTAAAATTATTTTATTTTATTTTATTTTATTGCTTTTTCTTATTCAAAGTTTTGGAAATGTATAGACCGGTGTTGGGTGGTTATCAGAAACAATAAACGGACCCCCGGTGGCTATCAGAGCAGTTCTTGGGGTTGATGACCATGGTTCTCCAGAAGAAAATCAAAGAACCAGTTCTCATTCATAGATGAGGTTCTCAAAAAAATTGGAAAAAATCAAATAACTGCCCAGTTTATTACCAGTTGTTTCATGAAAACTGCTGGTTCTTTGAGGTTTTTGAAATAACTGGAACTGGCAGTTCTCTAATTCTGAAATGTTAAAAACGGGAACTGATGGTTATTAACAAAATCAACTACCGGCACAACACAGGTATAAGCACATCACATTTGTCTGTCTGTAGTCCTACTCATAAACAGTGATTGATGGGTTCATCTCTTGCTTGCAGGTTGGAGAGGTGATACACTATGATCGGAAATGGGTGGAAGATATGGTGTGCAACGTAGCTATGGCAGATCTCCGTTACTCTCATGGCCTTGAAGCCCACTATGACACTGTCACAATTAACCAACAACTTTCCCTTCATCTCGTGCAAGGAAAAGCTCACCTTGAAGCTGTATGTTTTCACTCTCCAGATGCTCATTTACATTTGAAACATGTTATTGACAAAATCCACCATTGTGGGTGGGAGGCATGATCACCTATTCCTTAGAAAACATGTAGAGTTTTCTTGAGCAATTCATGTGACATGGAATGGTCAAGCCCTGTGCTGGGTAAGGTGCCAAGTGAGCTTGTTAGGGTGAGCCTGGCAACACACCCAACATAATGGGCACAGGCGAGACCATTCCATGATGTTAAGGTCTGGAAGGAAGATTCTACATTTTTAGAAAACAAAAATGTTCAACAGAGATTTTGGTCACTATTACAAGCATATGACCATCACCAGCAGATTATACCATATAATGGGTTCAAGAAAATGACATAATCTGCCACTCCATACCTTCTTAATGTGTGCAGTTCCCTTATATTTAGACATTGATAGAAATGTTGCCTAATTTTGTTAGAATTTTGGTGCTGACAGAATTGGCTGGAATTCCCATACAAGCATGAAGCATTCCACCATCATGCAACGATTCTCTCTGATGTGACGGCAGCCATTCATCAGGAACCATTAAGACCTGAGACTTTGAAAACCATTCGAGATGAGATTGACATTGGAGGTGCTGGGGTGGGTCACTTTCTTGGCATTCTTGATCTTTGTCTTGGGTTTCTTCGTCGAACAGGCGGCAAACCTTCAGAGTCCCTGGGGAGCTATTGCGAACGCTGGCTGGGTAAAAAGGAGGCAATTTTAATCACCGAAAAATCTGTCTTTGACAAGATTCAGCTTTGTCATATCGTAAGCCTATATGAAGGACTGGAGGACCATGCAAGCACCTGTGCCAGCAGCATTGTCAGCCCTCGTTACAGGTGATATGATCTTTTTCTTATGATAGTTTTTTCCAAACATAATAAACCTTGGTTGTGTTGCAAAAGGTTATTTCAGATTTTCCTCTTGGAATTAGGAAAAAGACCCATGATTCAAACATCTAGATAGAATGCAAAAGTAATCTATATTTTTTTTAAAAAAAATTGCACTTATAATAGAGTATTCTGTAAAGTAACCCTGTCTTCACCCTGTCTTTGGGCCTCCTTTCACCCCCTGTCCCCTCTTTCAGTGGTATCTGCAAAGTAAAGATATTTTATTAAATCTCAGTATGAAATGCTGAAACTCAGCATTTAATGCACGAGGTCCAAGACTAATCATACAGTTAGCAGAAGTGAAAAGATATGTAGCAGACGAGGAGGCACTCAGGAAAAAGGAAAGACAGAATGAAACTCACTTTAGCACAAAAATTGATGGTTTTTTGAGTTTCATCCCTTGTTGAATGCTAATGTACTTTTTAGCAGATTTTTTTTGAATCTCACCCTGTGTATGACCAAACTCAGGGTTCCAGTGCTGTGTTTTTCTTACTTTACAGATATAACTCCAATAGATTCAATCAAATTAGTATTTAAATCAGAAAATTTCTGGAGTCCTTGAGCTTTTCTACAGTTTTGAGTATAAGTGTAGAATTAAATTGCTATTTATCTGGTCTGGATTCTGCAGTCCTAGCAAGTCTAGAAATTTTGATTTACTTTGTCTGGTGCCATTATTTATTGTTGGATTTATTGTAACAAAATTATTTCTCTTGTTGGTCTTTGTTTTGGTCCAGGAGTCCTTTGTCACAGAACTTGGTGCGGGAAGTTTGTGAGGCGATCAAATCAGATGATGGATGGACAGACAAGGCTGAAACAGATGAAAAGTTGCCTGCATCAATCTTTCAAAATGTGCTACAAAGATTTATGTTCCGCTACCTGGGTGCTGAACATTTGAGGCCTAATGTGGCACTTGAACTTTACCTCACAGATCCAAGGTTGGTACGGTGGCCTAACAACATGGTGGATGAAAGCCTGTTGGATGATGTGTTTCCGAAAAACTTGCTACTTGAACATTCATATGCGACATATATGCTTCTTTCTCAGGTACTTTTGCCTCTCTTTTTTGTGTGCCAAAATTTTTAGGGTTTTTTTCTACTTGCCAGGAAAGCTATTTTAGGTAATCATGATTAGCAGATGTCTGTTGGTTGCCTAACAATGGCTTGAACCAACCATTGTTAGTCAAATCTTCCAACTTGCTCTTCACTTTGTTAAGACAGAAAAAAAAGAAAAAAAAAGTGGGGTTTGGGGCCATTTTTTTGTGGCACCATTTCAATGTCTCTGTTTCTTTCCAAGGTCATAACTATAGGCCATTTTACAGTTTGGTACCAAAATTTCAACAATGT
>Ga0116227_10004274_pt1 | contig 31083 bp, 23 predicted proteins | sample S1TSphgellanicum_FD_89693 | JGI IMG/M metagenome (GOLD analysis project Ga0116227, IMG submission 89693) | Host-associated microbial communities from peat moss isolated from Minnesota, USA - S1T2_Fb - Sphagnum magellanicum MG | ecosystem: Host-associated > Plants > Peat moss > Unclassified... | reverse complement strand
TTCTTTCAACCTACATTAAGCTGATTTCTTCCATACTAAACTTTTGATTTCTTTCAGCAGTGAACATGCAAAATGAAAACGAGAAACATGAGATGCAAGTTGACAGAGCGCCATTATTAGTTCGAACCTTTGATTACTAAATAAAACAAAAATAGCAAAATAATAATACTAATCCTATTAGTTCCTAGGTTTTACAAGGAAGATCACGTGGGTGGGTTTGTGAGGTGTAGTTTAATTATTGTTCTCTGCTTCTTTGCTTCACAAGGATGGCTTGCTGGCTGGCTTCAAGGGACGCATCTCTGTACGCATCTTCCAGGGAAGGAAACGTACACCACAGTAGACGCCCAAAAGTAAAGCTGGCCTACCACAGATCCTTGTACTAAAAGTTGGCACAAAATGCCCTCCTCGCCAGTCCTCAACATTTTAATGGCCTTGCCTACTACCAAGGCAAGGATATTGTGTTTAGATTCATTATAGAGTATAGTAGCTGAAGTGATTTTGGCCCCTAGGTAATAAGTCTATTTTTATAGGTGGATTTCAAAATGATAATATTTTGGCCTGTGTTGAAACTTGAGATTAGTTATAGAGTTATAATATCTTGAAGGATTTTGGTTTCTTTAAGAGGATCTTTTGAAGATTATATTTTTGCATGGTGAAATATTTGAGTTTTCATGATTCTTCTTTTGCCTTAAGATACTTTTTAATATTAATGGCAAGGCCATAGTGTGACACACCCCTTGTTGTTAGGGTTTGGAATTACTTGAGGATTGATTAGACTCCCTACATTCCAATATCACCACTGTAATATGCAAGCCCAGTTATTCACAACAACAGGGCCGCTTCTGAGTATATGACATTTTGTGTAGGGTAATGCCTGAGGCCATGGCCCTTATTGGAATAAGGGTTTGCACTAGACGAAGGTGGACCGTTATTCCAGTAATACCCATGGCCAAGGGCATTACATGGCATAAAAACCAATGGATTGTTACATTTTTTTTTAAAATTATCATTACAACCGGTGGGTACCAGATGGGTATCACAGTAATAAAAAAAAAGTAAGGTGAGCATTTTGAAAAGTGAAGACACCCATCTTTGCAATCCTGTCCTGGTGACTTGTTGGCTTGCAATTAACACAACCAATTTGTTCAACAAGAATCTGGATCTAGTGCCTCGTATGCCCTTGCTTCTAGATCCTGCACATGATGATATTGGATAGCTAGAGCCCTCCTTATAGATTTAGAAAGTTTAATAAACTAGATTTTATTTTTTGATCTAATTACAAAATCAATTTATCTTTAGTACGTGTGTTGAGAGATCAAATGTTTCTTTCTATCATTTAGAGCTTTCCGAATTGTTTTATAACTTAGAAAGGTTTCATTTGCAGGAGTCTGACTTTGTTGTTGGATTTGTGTATTATTGCAACAGATGAAGTTTTGATCATTTGAGACTCATCGCACGCAGCTCAATAATTCCTTTGAGATCCTCATGAGTTCTGGTGTCCTCTCATCAAAAGTTGCCCATGATTGATTCTTGAGTTTACAAGCATGCCAAAGTGTTTCTATGCGTTCCAGCGTTTTCTTTGAAGTTTGAAGATTCTGACAAGTAATGGCCTTGGTGGCAGCAGTGTACCTCAGCTGGCATCTGAAATCACACGCTACAACACTTGTACCAGTTGCCTTGGGTCGGTTGTACATGGTCTTGTTAGGGTACCTATAACTTTTTGTTAAGGGGGGCGTGTTGGATTTTTTCAGTTCCCAATTTGTTCCCCAAGTTCTCAATGTGTTCCCAATAGCTCCTCACTTTATCCCATATTCTTTTCCCTAAGTCCTACTCTTCTAATCTATATATGCAGCCCAAAGGAGGAGATTACAACATATCTATTTTAGGGACTTTTTTAAGCTTGATTTTTTTTTTTGGGGGATGGACCAATCAAGGATACCCATCACAAAAGAAGAAAAAAAAATTGAACTTTGGGGCATCCCCACAACCAATTAATATGAGTCAATAGGTAGAATGTTCTTAAGAAGGGCTATTAGTTGAGGCCAAAAGAAGTGCCAGCCAATTTTAGGAATATAATTTCCATGCAACCAATGAGAAGTCGTGTCATGGAGTGCTCCCTTGTCATGGGGGTGGGCTCAAAGCAAACAGTTCCCAAGTTCCAAATATGTTCCTCAAAGAGTTCCCAATAGCACCTCACTTTTATCCCATATGTTTTGGCAAATGTTGTTCTCCTTTCACCTATATAGCTGGGCCAAAGGGGAGGAACTCCATATTTCAAAATAGAACCTTTTATTCTGGAAGCCTCCATAGTTTCATTTTTCCAGAGTGATGGCAATCAAATTGGCTCACGGGGGCGGGGGAGGGAGCGGACATGGTGTTTTCTTGTTCCCAATGTGTTCCCATCAAGTGAAGGGGTTCTCAAAGGGTTCCCCAAGTTGCTATTGTTCCCAATGGCGTTCCCAATAGCACTTGCAAGTTGGTATGCATTGACTAAAAAATAGAGCCCACTTTGTGTGCATTGCCATTATAGGCCACACACCCACCATTGGAGTGGGTGGCCAGCCAAATGTCTTGGATTTATTAATAATGGATCCGCTGACCTACTGCTTTAGTGTGGTTGCCCACTATTTTATATCCTGTCCCTACCACTCACCCCCCTCTCCCCCAACTCAACAATTGTAGATCACAGAACTCCTCATTCCAAGGTTGGCAAAGAGAAACTAGTTTCTGCTCAGCGCCCTTTACCCTTCAAAATACATATAGGGTTTAATGTTTATTGGGTTTTTATTTTAGTGATACCTCATGTTGACATTAGAACCTACTGAATGTACATATTGAGAGATGAGGGTTTGGGAAAGAGCATAGTGAGGATATCAACATACTGATTTCCATCAATGTCTTGGGTTTTAGGTGGTAAACAACTTTGATTTTGACAAACAAAGCAAGAGTTAGGGTGGAGAGGCCCATCACCAAACATAGGCCGGTCATCAAACATCCAGTAAGTGCAACAGTGTACCTATGTTAAAACAGAACAGTTTTTATGTGCTTTTTCTATCACCAAACGCTTGGTTCAAAATAATTCTGTTCTTAGTTTTTCATATTGCTGATCGCCCATGAAGTTTTTGTGTTCAATATTAGGGATTTTGGTGGTCATGTTTGTAAAAATTTTGAATAAATTTGCAAGGGACACGTTTGGTGATGGGTGATTAGCTGAATTTCATTAAGGGAAAGGGGGAAACATGAAATATTTTCAATATTTGGTTATAGGGAAAATTTGGGCCAATTTGCAAAGGCCACATGTTTGGTGTGGAAATAAAACTTGGTGATAAGCAATTGGACTAAATAGTACAAGGAAAAGAAGTTTAGTGATGGGGCCTACAAATCATGTTAAATAGCACAAACTGACCATATACAAGGATTAGGGTTAACAAGAATCCAAGGGATAATCAAATCCATTACATTAATTGGGAAGCCCTTTTGATTTCCCCCCAATTTTGTGCACATCTCATTCTTGCCGAAAATTACAACCACCAAATTCACAAGGTAATGCTGCAAATCTACATACACAATTCATTTTTACAATGATATGAGCAAAATTCAAATAGTATGTCAAAGCTTTCAATTTGTGAGAGAGTTAGCCTCAAGTAATTCATCAAGGTTTTGAGAGCATATGGGTTATATTAGCAAAGGCCAAGCAACATAGAAGGATTAAAGAACTCTAGAGTAGAAACACAAGTCCTAGTAGATCAACAAAAACAAACTTTGCAAGTTAAAGTAGCTAAAAAAGAATCCTTAAAACTAGATCAGGAAACTGCATACATTAGGCTAGCCAAAGAGGAGCTACAAAAACATGATCATCAATAATCAAATCCTAGTATTGTCAAAGAAGAAAGAGATTCAAGGGTGGATGTACCCCATCTAGAAAGAGATGCAATAAATGAACTTTACATTAAAAAATTCAAGTTTTTCTACTACTATTGGATACAAAGTTCTATAATCCCTAAATACAGTATAGGTAGCCATAAGAAAGGTAGATTTCTTCAAGCTCCAAGAAGTCATAATTTGCCATACACACCTACTGCTTACATAGAAATAATCGATTAGAATTTAATATGGTCAAACTTTGAAAAGTTTTATGTTTTGATCACAAGTTCCAAATAACTAAAGGCACATGCATTTCACACTTACCTTGATCTTTCACATTTTTTTCAAAACTAGTCAAAATACAAAAGATTCAAAATTGTACTTCTTATAGGGCCAGACCAAACATCCTCACCTTGTTGGAGGTTAAGGCATGGGAGTTCTAAATCATGATGTTGTTGAATGTGCCTCGTAGGAGGCGAAGTGGATTGGATGACCAACCCAACTAGGACAAGGAGAATGTCCCACCATCTTTTAGATCACCAAAATCGACAACAAAACAACGAAAAGTCAACAAATCCAATCCTATCAGCACTAAAGGCAAATGGAGCATCAAGCATTGGAGGAGGCCATGGATGCAGTTGAAAAAAGGACAATTTCATTAAGGAAGGCAAGTAAGCACTGGAACATACCATTAACTTCATTGTTTGATCATTTGTATGGAAAAACAAGATCTAGAAAAGTAAGACCAACAAGTGTGCTAACAACAAAAGAAGATCAAGCGATGGTTTCTTGGATTTTGGCTATGTAGGATGTTGGGATGTCAATAAGCATTTAACATTTAAAAATGAAAGTGGTAGAACTAACCCAAACAAGGCCAACACCTTTCCAAGGAGGAGTTTAGGGACCTCCTAATGGTATTGGTTTTTAGCGCAAACATCTTAAGTTTAACATTTGTCAAGCTAAAAGACTAGATATCAATAAAACTCAAGGTTTGATAATCCAATCATGCCAGACTTTTTAACAAAACTTGCAGTCCTTATATAAGATGCATAACTATGGTTTAGATCATATTTGGAACTTTAATGAAACAAACATCCAAGTAGGAAAACATGTAATAATTAAGGTTTTGGCAAGATGAGGTTCTCAGCAAGTGTATAACACCATTCCCAAGGCCAAGGAATGGTTGACTATTAACTATGTTGTTAATGCAACTAGGACAACATTGTTAAGGTTTTACATTTTCAAAGGAGAAAAGATATGAAATGATTACATTCAATTTTGCAAACCAGGGACATTTATGACTATGCAATCAAAAGCATGGATGACTACATTTCTTTTCAAAGAATTTTTCTTTTTTTTCAAAAGGTCAATACTAAGTGGAATCTCTTTAACAAATAAACATTTGTTCATCTTCGATGGCCATGGATCCCATGTCACTCTTAAGACAATTAAGCAAGCACAAGCATTCGGGCTAAATATGGTTACTTTACTTTCACATACATCCCATGCCTTTGGACGTAATTTGCTTCAAACCTTTCAAAACTATTTTCAGAAAGCAAAGATACACACCAATGATCAATGCGAACTACATTGAACTAAAGAAGATAGTTTTGGCAAGATGGGTGGACAAAACACAAGACCAAGCATTCAAGAAAAAATATCATCTTAGGGTTCAAAAATACAGGGATTTGGTTACTAGACCTTAAAGTAATGGATGAGAGAACAAGGCCTAGTAGCTTACATATAGTAGTGAATGAGATTAGAAAAGAACAAGATGAAGTTATCAATCAAATCAAAAGGAGAATGGGGAGATGGAATGGGTAAAACAAAATGCTACAGAAGAGCCAATCAATGTAACTTCAACTGCAAAACCTACAATTCATGAATCTATGTTTAATAGTGTGGTTCAAGATCATCCCAGGTATTATGTGGACATGCCTATAAAGTTTTTACAATCATTAACCTTGAATCTGTTTCTCTAACAAAAAAATTGGTTGAAACCATGGGAAAGTCTACAATAGATGTGGGAATAGAATGCAAAATCCCAAAAACTCAAGAAGCATTGGCAAGTAGCAATTTGTTGTAATTAATTACCACATCTCCCTATAAGAAGGACCAATGGAAAATATTTGTTAGTTGATTATTTGCAGAATCATGTCATGACTTCAGAAGAATAATTGACCGTTATGTGATGAAAGGCAATGGATAGGGAGGCAACAAAATTGATTTTAAAAATAATAAAGAAGGAGAAGCAAGACAAGCAATCTAAAAAGGCAACAATACTAATGATTATAGTAGAATGGGCAACTAAAATGAAATTTACAAAACAACAACAAGCTACCTTCATTATAGTTTGGTCATTTATAATAATCAAATAACTAAAAGACAAATTTCACCACAATTTCAAAGAAAGAACGTGAGTTCACCCTCTTGGATACAGAGGTGTGAACTTGAATTGGACAACAAATCTTTAAAAACAGGCATAACAGTAAGCTAGGGCTTGAAAACAAAAGAGGAAGGTAATTACAACATCTCTACAATAAGTTGATAAAACAAACAATTAAGACAAGGTCGTCACCCTATTTGTGCCTTCGTCATGATGTGATCGACGCATGATGCAAATGCAACCCTGCATCACATTAGTATAACGCCTAGGTCAAAAACACTTTTAGGTTGCCCGAAGCAAGTTTATGGGCAATTGAAATTAAACCCACTTCAGTCATCGTAAACCTTGTGGCATCTAACAAAATTTGGTTATGTACAATATGAAAACTAAAAAAATTCAGTCATGTACCTTGTGGCAACTGAAAAAAATTTCGATCGCCACATGGTACAACAACCAAGTTTTTTCAAGTCACCCAACCTTGTTGTGATAAAAAAATTTGGTTACCAAGATTACAACAACCAAAAAATTTCAATTGCCACACAAGGGGGGAGTGTCATATGTTTTTAAAAAGCCTTCATCAAGGGCTTTCCAAAAAATATGACACCATTTTTTCCTTGGAAACCAAAGGAATTTGGTCACCATCAAATAATGGTGGTTTATATGATGGCAATGAAATTTTTTCAATCACCATCTGACACACTCCCACCATCAGATGGTGACTGAGTTTTTTTAGTGACCATTTGATGGTGTGGGCGTGTCATATGGTGACTGAAAGTTTTTAGTTCAGTTGACATTCGCCAATGATGGTATGTCAAATCTTTTTTAAAAGCCTTTGTCAAGAAAAGTTTCTGTTGTCATAGAGAAGTCGACATTTTTTCAATCAACATCTAGCATACCGCCACCATCGGATGGTAATTAAAGAATTTCCGTCGCCATTCGACACATCCACACCATCGGATGGCGACCAAAATTTTTTAATTGTTTAAAAAGGAAATTTCATCATTGCTTTCCTTCTTTGGTGATTGAAAAATTTCAGTCATCCTCCAATGATGAAGGTGTGTCGAATGGCGACCGAAAAATTCAATTGCGTTCAGCAAACCACCATTGTTCGATGGCAATCAAAAAATTTTAGTCATCAACAAAAGGGGTTGCCACAAAAAAAGGTGACCCAAAAAACTTTGATTAGCATAATGTTGGTGATTAAAATTTTCAGTCACCACAAGGGGGGCAACCAAAATGGGACAAGGTGTGGCAATTGAAAATTTTCATTATTTTTTGGATGGCAATCAAATTTTTTCAGTCACCACAAAGGGGGGTTGTCGTACTTTTTGGCATCTTGTCGTAAGCTTTCCAAAAGCATGCGGCATCGCCCACTTCTCTAGCGATTAAAAAACTTCAGTCGACATTTGAAAAATTAAGATGGTTGGATAACAACCATATTTTTTTAAGTCGCCCATCCTTGTGTGTGACTGAAACAAGTAGAAGGGGGTTTCTCTTTGTCCCCCCCTTTTTTATCTCCATTCGACGACAACGATCAAATATAATGGTAATGATCGAATCCATTTTGTTTGCCATCCAACAAAGGTTTTCAAATATGGTGGCTAAATTAATTTTGGTCACCATCTAACAACGGCAAATGAATTTGATCCGGGTGAACAAATTCAATTGCCATTTGGTGAAAACCCCTCTTTTTGTTTTCTTCTTCTTTTCCCACCAATTGGGTTTGTTTTCCTTGTTCATTAATTTTTATCCCCCCTTTGTTTTACTTGTTTTCTTGCTTCTTTCAACCCTACTACCCTTTTGTTTTCTTTTTCCCCTTTTTTTGTATGCCCCCATGTTTTATTCTTTATTTTTTCATCCCCTTTTCGTTTTTTTTTTTTTGGGGTTACTAACCCCCCTTTTTGTTTTTTTTTCCTTTTTTCTATTGATTTCACCTTTTATTTTTTCCCTTCTTCTTTTGTTTCCAACCCCCTGTTTTCCATCTTTCTTCTTCTTGCCCTTTCTTTTCACCTTTTGTTTAATCTTGCCAATATTTTCCTTTGTTCTTATTGTTTTTTTCCTTTTTTTCCACTCTTCTTTTTTCTTTTTTTCCCTCCCTTTGTTTTTTATTACCATTTTGTGCCCTTCCCCTCATGTCCTTTTGGGTAACTGAAAAAAATTGATCGCCATCTGACATATCCCCACCATCAAATGGCAACTGAAGAATTTCGGTCGCCATCTAACACACCCACACCATTGGATGGTGACCAAAATTCTTTTGTCAACTAAGATGGGAAAATGGGGAATGATTTTTTTTTCCACCAAAATGATAGCATAAGCCCCATCGTTTTTAGTTGCCATTCGATAATGGGGGTATGTCGGATGGAAATTTAAAAAATTCGATTGCCAAAAAGGGGGGGCCGCATGTAATACCATTTTTTTAATAAAAAATTCATCCCCCCCATGCTCTTTTGGGCAGCCAAAAAATTCCAATCGCCATCCAATGGTGGGGTGTGTTGGATGGTTAGCAACTAAAAATTTTCAATTGCCATAGGATTGCCAATCAAAATCCATTTTTGATCGACATTTATAATGGGGGCTACTCAATTGTTAATAAAATTTTCCTACGTCCATCTTGACGAATGCATTAGGATAGACATTGATGTGACATTAGATGCAAAATGTCCACATCATGTCAATTTTGACAACCTTAAACTAAGAAGAGTAAGTTAAAAAAGGCTTGGTGCTTAGTGAATTAAGACAAGATAATATAAAATAGGGGGATATGCTTAAAATTGATGCAATAATAAGCACAACCATGGCAAGAATGTTGAATAAAAGCCACTACTTGGTGGTTCAACCACCAATAGGAACTCCATAATTCCAAATTCAAGAGCATTAAATGAAGGCCATCACCAACATAATAGAGAAGGAGGGGGGGATATTCACCAAAAGCCCACCGAAGGAAAAGAACAGCGCTAAAAAAGGTTCAGAAACACAAGGAAAAACACTAAGAAGTTCAAGGCCATCGGGAAGAAGACCATCAACAACACAAAAGAAGAAGGGGGGTTCGATTCACCAGGAGGAACACCAAGGGAGAGGAACAACACCAATGGAAGTTGAAGAACATGAGGAAGAGCACTAGGAAGTTCAAGGCCACCAAAAAAGAAACCATCAACAACACAACAAAGAAGGAAAGGGGGGGTTCAATTCACCAAAAGTGGCACCAAGGGAGAAGAACAACCATTATGAGAAAAAGGATGTTTTTGTAACTAACCTTGCAACTTTGTCAAAACAACTCATTTTGGACTACTATGCAATTTCATAGGAAGGGGGGGTTTGATTCACCTATTATGAAAAAATTATGTCCATTGTCACTTCTCTTATGCAACTAGGTTACAACTAAAAAATGTCTAATAGAACTAGATTACAACTAGATAGACAAATTGTAATGAACATGATTTTTTCATAATGACCAAAAGCAACACCAAAGGAGAGGAACAATAACAAAGGAGGTTGAAGAACATAAGGAAAAGCACTAGGAAAAAGACCATCAACAACACAACAGAAAAGGAGGAATGGTTTTGATTTAGAAAAAACAACACCAAGGGAAAGGAGTAGCACTAAAGGTGTCAAGGACATGAAAAAACACAAAAACAAAGGCTAAACGAAATATTTAAGTTTAATTTTCAAACAAGGAACAAAACAAAATTACATGATTCAAAAACAAAAACACGAAATGTGTAAAAAAAACATGAAAACGAATATTTATTATGTTAATATACACAAACATGAACATGAAAAGAACATGACAAGGCTATGGTGTAAGATCATGTTCTAAAACTAATGTTGAACAAATAAAAAGAAATGAAAGGTCCTACTCTTATTTATACCCCTTTGGGGACCTAGTTCAAGGAAACTTCCAAGGAGATTTCTATGTATGCATCAAGTAAGGAAGTTTTTTAACAACCTTCCTAACTGACAATTGATTATGAGTTAATTGAAATTTAACTGAAAGTTAACTCAAACTTAATTATGAATCAATTAAGAGTTAATTAGGACTTAACTAAGAGTTAAATTAAAGGTTAATTAAGATTTAATTGGGAGTTATTTAGGACTTAAATAAGAGTTAACTAAAAATTAATTAGGAGTTAACTCGAACTTAACTAGGAGTTAATTAAAACATAATTAAAAGTTAACTAATATTTAATTAGGATCTAACTAAAAGTTCATTAGGACTTAACTGAAAGTTAACTAGGACTTAACTAAGAATTATGGATAATTCCATCCATTGGAAAATGGTGTCTAATCTTCACATTTGTCGCAAGAAAAAGTTCAATAACATGAGAAAGCACACTAAAAAGCTCATGGTCACCAAGAAAAAGACCATCAACAACACAATAGAGAAGGAGGGGGGATTTGATTCACCGGAAACGACACCAAAGGAGAAAAACATCACCAAAGAAAGCTTAAAAAACCAAGGAAGAGCACCAAGTTGAAAGTCACCAAAAAAAAACCATCAACAACACAACATAGAAAAAAAGGCAGGTTCAATCACTATTACAAAAGTGGGGTGTAGTTCGCTAGCCTAAATCACTATGGGACTTTAAAAGTGACATAAGTTCATTGATTTTTATTGCTTTCACCCTCGTTAAAATTACTTCACTACAATATGATTATGTAAACATCATGTCTCACTACTAGTTCACATAATTTATTATTATAATTTACTGTGGTAAATAGATTTATTTTTATGTTGTTCTTTTAAATACATTATGTTACTTTATGATATACCTTATATTATTTTGGGCTATTTTAATTATTCTAACTTATAGCTTAAGTTATTATAAGTTATTATAGGTTATTATAAATTATTATACCTTAAACTATTATATATTATTTTATTTTAAGTTAGTAAATTTTATTTCAAATTCTAATTTAAGTTATTTAAGGTCATTATATTTTATGTTATTATAAATTATTTTATCCTAAGTATAAAAATTTAAAATAATATAAAATATAATATAATGACCCAAAGTAAAATAACTTAGAATAGTCAATAATAGCCTATGACAAAATAGCCTAGAACATTCAAAAATAATTTATAATAAAATAGCCATCAATAGTCATTAATAAAATAACCACTAATGCCTATAATAGAATATTCAACAATAGCCAATCATAACCACTAATAGAATAGTTACCAATAGCCATTAATAAAATAACTATTAATAGCCACCAACATAATAGCCACTAATAGAAGAAAATCCAATAGTCACCAACAAAATAACTAATAATAGCTACCAAAACAATAGCCACCAATAAAATATCAATAATAAACACTAATAAAATATCCATAAATAGCCCATGGTAATATAATCTAAAATAACCAATAATAGCATAAGGTGAAATAACCTTCAATAGCCAAAAGTAATTAACAATAACTACACATAGTGAAAAGTAACATAAAATGGAAAAGTTTAAAATAACCAAAAAAACTTATAATAGTTACAAATAATTTAAACTGAAATAACCTACAATAGCCAAAAAAACTTACAATAGTAAAAAATAACTTAAGGTGAAATAGCCTAAAATAGTCAAAAGTAACATAAAATAACCAAAAATAATTTTAAATAACCTAGGATAGAATAATAAATATAGCCAAAAACAGCAAAAAACTGAGAATAACCATAAATAGCCATAAATAATGTAGGGTGAATAATTTAAAACAATGAAAGTAACCCTATGATAATTTGAAAGTAACCTAACATAAGTAGTATTATAATATTAGCAAAAATCATATTCATTTATTAAACATTTTCTTTTTCAAAAAAATAGTCATTGAAATGTTATTGAATGGTGATATTCAAAAAAACATTGTTCAAATGATTTTACACTTTCAAAAGTAAATAAATGTAATTATATACATTATTGAAAAAACTTTTAAATTAAATTTTAATCATTTCATTTGGACAAAATCTAAATAAGATATGAATTTTCAAAGTTTAAGTTTTTGTAAAATTTCAAATGAAGTATTTGATAAATAAAATGCAATGTAACACATTATCACAACAAATGTGGTGACTTGATGGTAAGGGCTTGAAATGGCTTGGTAATTTGTATTTCATTAAGTATTAATGAACCAATTCACTGTCCATAGCAATTGGTCCTCATTCACTAGGAGTTGACCAATTTCATTATAGTAAAAATGTTCAAATTCATTCAAAATCTAATGAAACCCATAATCAACTATGATGCATTTTGGTGTAATGAATTCACCAAAAATGGCACTGAAGGAGAAGAAGAACCACTATGAGAAAAATGATGTTTTTACAATTAACCTTACAACTTTATAAAAAATAATTAATTTTGAACTACTATGCAATTCCATTATAACTCCACCCATGATGTCATATTGACGTCATTAATTATCATCCATCTATCAAAATCTAACATGTGGCACTATGAAAATATTTGGACATAAAATTTATTTTTTTCGAAATATTGATGTCCATCATCCATTATGATTTTTAATGATGGTTCAAAATTATGACATGTGGCACAATAAAAAAATTGCCACATGGCATATTAACTATAATTTGCAATATTTATTTATTTATTTATTTTAATAATTAAGTAGGTCATACATAACCATAGGTAAGTAAGTTGGTAAGTCTTCAAACCTACATACCTATGTATTTACCTAGGACCTACTTACCTACCAGGTGAAAGCACATTAAGGTGGTCAAGTTTTGGTGAATCATAATCTTTTTTCAAAATAAATTTTTAGTGTAATTGAAAACTAGTTTAAAATATGAATATTTAGATTATATTGAAAGTAACATTTTTTTAATTTCCAATTTCAAATCATGATGCTATAAACATATTAAAAAATCACAAAAAAATGTTTTTTAAATAATTTTTTTCAATGCTTAAAAAGGCCTCTAAAATAATTACAATTTTTGGGATTTTGAAAAGTCCATAACATAATAAATTAAAATCATATTCCATTCATTCAATGGATCTTTAATTTCTTAAACATAATTCATCTAATATCCCAAAATTTCAAACACATAAGACTAACACATTGTAAAATAAAAATCCATGTCTAGGAATTTTGCAAGGCACGATAAAATTTGTTGTCAAAATTGAAAAGTCCATTATTCATTAAATATTTAGGATTTTGATGTGTTTTTCTGCATTTTTAAAATTCTAATTGTATTAACATTACATATGTGAATCTTTTTCTTGATATTTCAATGAAAATATTAACATTTTATACTTAAGTTTAAAAGAAATGTAGGAAAACTTACAAGTGTGAAACCTAAAAAGGGATTGCGTAATGCACTTTCACCCTACTTACCTACCTACCTATAAGTAAGTAGACTAGATGAACTAAGGAATAACCATGAATTAGTTTTTTAATTTTATATTTTACCTTTCAGATGAAACTTTTTTGAAATCATTATAAAATGGTACATGTATTTTAATGTGAGAACATAAGATAACAAGTCTTGTTTATATAATTTATAACATGAGATTCAAAAACAAAACATATGGGTTAAATCTTTTAACTATTGTTTAGTTACAAATTAAGTTACAACTACAAAAACATTTTTCCACATGTTTTTTGCTTGTTTTTATTATGTAAATTACATAATTAAATCAGTGATTATATGATAATTAAATATGTGAATTAATTACTTAATATTTATTTATTTAAAATAGTGATTTGAATTATTTATTTGAAATAATTAATCGATGAACTAGTCTAATTCAAATAATTAATTAGTTCATGAATTAAGATAATTAATATTAGAATTTAATTATTTTAATTAATTAAATAAAATTTTATTTGAATTAATCAATTTAAATTTTTTTCAAATAATTTATTACCAGATGATTAATTCTATTAATTCGTATAATTAGTCACTTATCATTTGAAGTTTTGAAAAAAAAATAGTTATTTTAACTAAATGATGAATTAATTATATGAATCAAACTTACCTATAAGTCATGATAGTTAAATTTTTACATAATAATTAATTAATTGTAAATTAATGAAAAATAAATCACTATTAAATATTAAATATGAATTTGGGTTTAAAAAATATTTATTAAAATTATTTACAATTTTATCCATAATGGGTGGTGGAAATTTGGACTTGTGGCATGATTGCATGTATGTACATTGTACACTAGTTACAACATAGTCATTGTTTTAATGGCACATTTACAACAATTTTCAAATAGTTGCCACATGTAACTATAATGCAATCCTTGAAAATTTCAAACATGGTTAACTACATATGTATGTACGATATGTATAAACTACCATATGAAAGACCCATTTTCAATTCACTTACAACTATAATACAACTAATTGATTTTTTAACATGGCAATTTATTTATTAATACACCATATTTATAAGAGGGATAGTTGCACAATAATTGTATATGAGTTTTTTTTGAATTTTAGTTATTAAATAGTGTGATTTTGAAAGACAAGATTTCTCATAGTGAATATAAAACATAAAAAAGAGCACCAATAAACTCTAGACCACCAAGTGTGATGGATGTGAACATTAGACACCATCTTTTAATGGATGGATATCATCCATAATGTTCATCCATAATTCCTAATTAACTCCTAGTTAACTTTTAGTTAAGTCCCAGTTAACTTTCAATTAAATCACAATTAAGTCCTAATTAACTCCTACTTAAATCTTAGTTAATTTTTAGTTAAATCCGAATTAATTCCCAATTAACTTTTAGTTAAGTCCTAGTTAACTTTAAATTAAATCACAGTTAAATCCTAATTAACTCCTAGTTAAATCTTAATTAACTTTTAGTTAAATCCGAGTTAATTCCTAGTTAACTTTTAATTAAGTCCAAGTTAACTTTCAATTAAATCACAATTAAGTCCTAATTAACTCCTAGTTAAATTTTAGTTAAATTTTAGTTAAATCCAAATTAATTCCCAGTTAACTTTTAGTTAAGTCCGAGTTAATTTTTAATTAACTTTTATTTAAGTCCTAGTTAACTTTTAATTTATTCCTATTTAAGTTTGAATTAACTTTCAATTAAGTTTCAATTAACTCATAATTGACTCTTAATTAAAAAGGTTCTCTAAAAACATTTTTATTTTATGCACACATAGAAGCCTTTTTGAAAGCTTCTTTGAGCTAGGTCCTCAAAGGATATAAATAGAAGTAGGACCCTTCATTTCATTTAGTTTGTTCAACACTAGTTTTAGGCATGATCTTACATCATAGCCTTGTCATGTTTTTTTCATGTTCATGTTTGCATATGTTAACATAATAAAGATTTGTTTCCACATTTGTTTTCCACATTTTGTGTTCTTGTTTTTAATTCTTATGTTCTTATTTTTTAATCGCATAATCTTGTCTTGTTCCTTGTTTGAAAATTAAACTCAGATCTTTCCTTTAACCTTTGTTCTTATTTTTTTCATGTCCTTAACATTAGGAAGAAGACCAGTAGCAACACAACAAATAAGGAAAGGGTTGGGGGTTAAATTGACCAAAAGTGACACTAGGAGCTTCAATCTAATGCACAACACCACAAAGTGTGCCAACACCTACAACAATAAAACATTTAATGTGAAGTTTAATTTTCACAAAACCTAAAATTAGAGTAGAATTTCACAAAACTTGGGAGAGGAACATGTTTAGAACCTGCGTCTAGGAACAAAGGAAACCAAGAAAGAAAAGCCAAGTAAGATTTTCCTCTTGCCTAAAGAATAACAAAAGTAGGAGATGAGAAGGAAAGAAAAAAACTAAACCCAAATTTTCTCCTACTTAAAGATTAATAGAAGTAAGATATGAGAGGGAGAAAGAGGAAGCGAATGGGATTTTCCTCCCGCTTGAAGAGTAACAAAAACAAGAGACGAGAAAGAAAGAAAAGAATCGAGTGGGATTGTCCTCCTGCCTGAAAAACAAGCAATGGAAACAAAAGAGGAGAGGGAGAAAGACGAGTCGAATGGGATTTACAACTTGTCTAATCAGCAATGAAAACATGCCACGAGAGGGAATGGAAGGAAAGAGAAGAGGAACACGGGAAAAGGTGTAGGGTTTTGGAATGGTGTTGTGCGGGAAAGTAGTCAAGTTTTAAGGTTTAACATACAATTAGGGTATTAATCACCAAACAATTTGATGCCCTATTTTGAATGTTAATTTCATCCATTGGGTAAAGGTGTACGTCCTTTCAAAGGATGTTGATTGGTTTGAAAATGAAAATGTTTGGTGATGGCATGGATTGCTAACATGCGTTAAATATTGCATGTGCATTTATTGGGTTTGCATTGTTTGAAGATAGGTCCAAAATCTAATTGGTATAAATTGGTTTTGAGGCAATGAAGCTGAAGGTCACCAAAAGCCATATCTTTTACATCTATGCACCAAATCTAACGATCTAAAAGGGTAGTAGGTGCACAATGATATCTTCTACAATCCATCTTTGGACCCCAAAAGCAACCAAGGTCTAGTTCAATCACATGGTTCATTTGAGTTTTTAAGTGTACTATGACCAACCTCTCTACCCTACATATGAATCCGTGAAAAATCAAAGTGATTGGTGGTCACAAAGTTTAAAATATAGCTTGGCCAAATGGGTTTGTAAAGGAGTGCAAAACAAATTGAAAGAGATGACCCAATAGTTCAAAAATGTTATTGGTCTTATAATAATAATTTTTTCAATTCTCCAGATGATGTGGTTATTAACAATGCAAATGTGGAATTGGGAATAAACTCCATGGTAATATCTATAAACACCTATAGAATGCATTACCATTAGAATGATATGAAACCATGCACGATATAGTGGCTCAATAACAACATAAATTACATTCTTTATAAGTCCATGCAAAATTCTTTAAAATGATTCAAGTGGACATGGTTGTTACTTTAAAAATTATTATTATTTAAATCTTTGAATAATACATGTTCAATCACTTACAAACCTTCCCAAATATATGTGAAAACTTGTATTTAATGTAGTTGATGTCATTTTTAAAAAATTCAATTTTAAAAGGAAAACCAACAAAATCCAAAGGAATAATGCCCCATTTAAAACTTTCAAAAACATATGTTTTTGGAATAATAAAATTGAAAATGAACAAAAAATTGCTACTCATATGGACTTATGAAAACATGGTCAAATTTTAACTATTCAAAAGTCCCTAACTATTAAATGATTAAGGTTTTTTTTTTTTTTAATTCCTCATATGAATTTGTCATCTGGTATTACATTATATATTGAGTCCCAATAACAAATTTGGAATGTGAATCAATATAATTTTTTCCATTTTGTGATGCTCTAATCAGACAACCAATCCATATTTTTCAACTTAAAAGTTCATTACTATTAATAAATGAAATTTTTATCAATAAATAACCACACAATTCTTTTCATAATGAAAATGATAATTTAGATCCAAGTCCCAATTAATAAATTTAAAGATATATTAATCACCTTATGCATTTGAATAAAGGGTACCCAAGGAAAAAACATCATTTCATCACAAGAATGAGCCATCGTAACTTGCATCTACCCTACACTATCATTCTAAGGGCTATGGTATTAATATTGGTCTTTTGAATTACAAGTCATCTTCTATAATAGTTCAAATATCTTAATTTTAACTTAGCAAAATATAAGTAACTTAGTTTGGCTTGGTTTAGCAAATTTCAAATAGTTTTTAAAAACCAAATTAACCAAATTTAGCCAAGTTTAATGTCAATACCCTATTTTAGCCTAACTTATTTAAAATTTGACAAGTTTAGCCAAGTTTAATTTTTAAATTGTCATGTTTAGCCAAATATAATTTCAATACCTTAATTTAACCTAATCTTTCCATTTTTGCCAAGTTTAGCCAATTTAAAATTACACATAACCATGTTTAGCCAAATTTAGTCTCAATACCTTGATTTAGCCTATTTTATTTTATTTTTTCCAAGTCTAGCCAAGTTTAACTTAAGTAATCATGTTTAGTCATGTTTAGCCACAATACTCTAGTTTAGCTTAATTCATCCAAATTTTGCCAAGTCTAATTAAATTTAACTTAAGTAGCCATGTTTAACCAAATTTTGCCAAATTTTGCTTCAATACCCTAATTTAGCCTAATTTATTTAAGTTTTGCCAAATTTTGTGAAGTTGAACCAAGTTTAACTTAAATAGCCATGTTTAACCAAATTTTGCCAAGGTTAACCAAGTTTGACCAAAATAACTATGTTTAGCCAAATTTTGTCAAATTTAACCTAAATAACCATGTTTAGCCAAGTTTAACCTAAATAACTTGTTTTGCCATGTTTAATTTAAATAACCATCTTTTGCCATGTTTTGCCAATTTTAACCAAATTTAATTTAAATAGCCATGTTTAACCATGTTTAGCCAAGTTTAACTTAAATAGCCATGTTTAGCCAATTTTTGCCAAGTTTAACCTAAATTTGTTGTTTATTTGTCTTTTTGTGACTTTTTGTTCGATGGGTTTTCATTTTTTATTTAGTGTTAAAAATTGTTCATACATGAGTTTTCCATTTTTGTTTTGTTTCCAATTTTGAGATTATAATATTGTACCCATATTAATGATTTTGAAAGACTTTTTGTGTAATCTTTGAACATTCCATTCACACTATTTTCAAAAATCATCTAACATGGCATAATTTCCTTCCTCTAGTTTTACTAACATGTTTTTTAAAGTGATAGTTTGTGATGAAAGTTGTTCATTTGACTTGGAATAGTTGATAGTTTTAAATGAAAAGGACATGTGTCAAAATGAATGTCTTGTGCTAAAATTGTGAATGTTTGGCTAGGTGTTTCATAATTTATATGTTTGTTATGTGTTGTTTTAACATTTTTGTAAAACAAATATGGTAAGGTACTGTCTATGATTGGGGTTTTTTAACACGTTTTATTAATGAAAATTTGTGTTTTTGAATGTTTGTGATGTTGTTTGAAACCTATTCAAAATGTTGATGAAGTTTACATATGTTTTGTCACATCATTTGTTTTTAGCTCATAACATTTTATAATTCCATGCCAAATGTTTGTTCCAATGATGTTTAAACCATCACTTTTTAATTTGAAAATTCACAAATTTCAAACTAAATCTTGTGTCATTATAATGTCTAAACACTTTTACAAAAACAAGTTATTTTGATTAAGGAATCCAATAAAAAAAAACCCCATTTGGATAGGTGTCAAAAAAACCATCTTTTCAATTTAGACAAGTTGTTTTGAACTTGTCCTGTGTGATTAAAGGGTGGCTATTTCCATAAGAAGGCTATTGGATTATTTGAGTAGACATTTTGACTATTAGATAGTGGACTATTTGACATGTCAAATTTTTACCCAATTTTTAACAAAAATTATTATCAAATAAACAATTTGTGTAAGTAAATTTAGGTAGGAAGGTAGGTAGGTAGTTCATAAGGTTAGGTAGGTCATAAAAAGGCAAGTAGGTAGGTGGTAGCCTAACTTAATTTACATAACCTAGCTTGTTTAACTTACTTTAATCTATTTAACCTTCTTAAACTAAATCTAGCCTATTTACCCTAACCCTTTAAACATATATGTAGGTTACAAATATTAGGAATTGAAGTCCAAACTTCACAATGATAAACCAAATCCTTACTAATGGAATACACCATTAAAGTTGTTCAACTTTTGTTATGTTTGTTATTTCACATGTTTATTTCACATTATTAAACATAGTGGTGAAACTTAAATGACAATTAATGGTTAAAGATAATGACTAAATCAAGTGGTTTAATTTAGTGACTTAACATAATGGTAAAACATTAGTTAAATATAATGGCTAAACATAATGGTTAAATTTAATTGATAAATCTAATGGCTAAACTTTGGTAAAACTTAATGATTAGATATAATGATTAAACATAGTGATTAAACATTGGTTAAACATAGTGGCTAAATTCAATTAATAAACCTAATGATGAAACTTCATGCCTAAACTTTGGTTAAATGTAATGGTTAAACATAATGATTAAACTTTACCCAAACATAATGGTTAAACCTACCAACTAAATCTATTGACTAAACATAATGACTAAACTTTAGTTAAACCTGGTTGATAAACACTACATCAAAATGTGTCCTAATTCACTTTGGGTTTCACTAAATTTTCAATTGGTGGCTATTAATGGTTATTAATAGTTATTTTATTGGTGATTATTAATGGCTATTGGTGGTTATTTTATTATAAATTATTATTAAATATTTTTTGTTATATTATCATAAAATATTGGTAATTATTTTATTGCAGGCTATTTTAAATTATTTTACCTTAAGTCATTATATTTTATTTTATATTATTTTAAATTGTTATACTTAAAATAAAATAACTTAAGGTATAACCTAAGGTGAGTTGAATAATTTAAAGTAAAAATTTTATAATAGGTTAATTATGATACTTTAAAATGAAATAATGTATACTAGTTTAAAGTATAATAACTTATAATAACCTATAATAACTCATAATAATTTAAGGTTTAAGTTAGAATAATTAAGGTAGCTTAAAATAATATAAGGTATATCATAAAATAACATAGGGTATTTAAAACAACAACATAAAAATAAAGTTATTTAACAAGGTAAATTATAATAGTGAATTATGTCAACTAGTAGTGAAACATGATGTTTACATAGTGATATTATAATGAAATAACTTTAATCAAGATGAAATCAATAAAATGCAATGAACTTATTTCACTTTTAAGGTTCTATAATGATTTAAGCTAGTGAACTACACCCCACTTTTGTATTAGTAAAACATAATGGATAAATTTCATGATTAAATTTTGGTTAAACCTAATGGCTAAATCTAATGGTTCAACATAATGACTAATCCTTGGTTAAACATAATGACTAAACGTAGGTTAAACTTAATGGTTGAATATAGTGCTTATGCATAATGCCTAAAACTTGGTTACACATAATGGTTAAACATAGGCTAAATCTATTGGTTAAACATAATGACTAAATATAAGTTAAATTTATTGGGTAAATATAATGGTTTAACATAGTGGCTAAACTCATGTTATACATAGTGGTTAAATTTAAATTGTACTTAGTGGCTAAATTTATGTTATACCCAATGGCCAAATATAATGGTTCAACTTAAGTTAAACCTAATGTAAAAGCTATGGCTAAACATAATGGTTAGAAATTTATTCGTTAGCTACACCTAGTGGCTAAACTTAGGTAGGTAAATGGGTGGGTAAATATGATGTAGGTAATATGCAAATAGGTGGGTAGGTAATTAAGTAGATGAAAAAATGTAAGTAGATAAGTAGGTAGATAAGTAATAAGTAGGTGGGTGGGTAATAAGTAACTAACTAACTAACTAACTAACTAGGTAAATAAATGAATGAGTAAGTAAAAGGTATATACATAAGGTAAGAGACCATGTCACATTTTATTAAGGATCATTGGCCATCTTGATTCAATGTTCCACTTGATTAAATACCATTGGTCATTTTATATAAAGATCATTGGCCATCTTGGCTAAATGTTCAGTTTGATTAAAGATCATTTATCATCTTGATTAAATGTTTAATTTGACTAAAAACCATTGGCCATTTTTACTAAGGTTGTGCATTTTGACTATATGTATTTAGTCAAATTAATCATTATAATCAAGTTGATTAATCAGAAAATACATGTGTCATTTGAACCCTTAACCTCTAATCAAAATGTATATGTCCATTAATCAAAACAATAAATTAATCAACTTGAACTTCTTAAAAAACCATGATTTGTAATAGTGAAATCACCTATAAATTGATTATGAATTTGTTTTATTACACACAATCTATGATCAATAAATGTTAACATTTATTACCTAATAAAAAAAATTCATCTATCATTAGTAATCAATGTTGATCATATATCTTTATTAAAGTGTCACATCTTACATTGCTTAATGGTTTTGATGAATCTTTGTTTTTTTGGGTGTAAAATAACATTCATAATAATTTTTTGTTCATCATTAAGTTATTTTATTTGTGATGCAAATTTTTTGTATAAAATAAGTTCATTGGTTGTTTGACAAACATGTGTTAATTGGTTCTTTTCAATATTTTTTTTTGGATTACTTATGGTTTTCATATGTTAAATCACATAGTTCAACTTATTTGGTATTTATAGATAATACATTTTTACCTACTTCAATTTAACCATTATATGGATAATGGTCTTTTGGATTTTTGTGAAAATTAAATGAAACTCAATGGATAATTTTATTATGTTCATGTTTTTTGAACATTATTTTCTTAAATATATGTAATTTAATTGTGATGTCACTTTTTATACTTATCAATTAATGATTTGTATTGTATGTTTATCAAGGTAGGAGGTGAATTGTGTAATATTTTGTGGTGATGGTACAATTTTTTATTTTTTTTTCATGTATTCATAAATTGAAATGATCTTATTGAGTGATAAAATGGAATTGATAACAATATGTGCATTACTTGTTGACAAACATTTATTGTGCATTTAAAAATATATTTCCTAATTCTTTTATTCATTTAGATGTTCATGTTTGGTCATGTTCACATTTTTTCAACATGAATTGCATTTTTTGTGTAACAGATTTGTTTATTAAATTGTTTAAGTAGAAAGTGTAATAAGTTGTAGCAACATATCAATCTAAAATGTGTTGCGCATATGTGAAGCGTGCATTAAAGACAAAATATTTCATGTTTGTTTTTAATGCATGCGTCACATATGCATTAAAATATTTTTGTTTTGAAATGAACAAAAAATATTTTTGTGCATTTCATTAGAGGTTTAGGATATTGAAATCAACAAACTAGTTGATATTTTTCTTCCATGTTCATTCGTGTCGATGTATTTGTGTGCTATGAATTTTAATTGGAAATTTTTTTTGATCATAAATATTCATGAACAAAAATTTCAATAGCTTTTTACTTTACGAACTTAATTCATTTTTAGGAAGAGGTTTGATTTTGATTCTAATAAAAGGCTAGTTTCCCAATTCGATCCTTGCATTAGTTCCATCAAATGAGTATTAAGCTAAATCACGAGAACTTGAACCCTTGGATTTCACACTTGGTTTCAAACCAAACCCTAAACCCTTGACACTAACTAATGATATGCATGAAGGAAACAAGACACACAACATTTCTAGCTTCTCACTTTGCTCCATCCTCGAAAATGATATTTTTGATCCAATGGTTATGATGGTTCAAAAATTAATTAAAAAATTGAATAAACTTCTTGGGCCCAAGGGAAAAAATTTGGTCTTCATCCCAAGAGCATTCCTTTTATTATCTTGAACCCAATTTTTTGATGCCGTAAAGTGTGCCATGTAGGATGATGACATGTCATTTCAATGATTTCAAACCCAAACCCCATGTAAAATCACTTGGGTCCAATTTTAAGTTCTTAACCAATAGAATTGCTCTATTCCATTTACAAATCGGACCTGGGCCCTCGTGTAAACTGGGCCTTAAGTGGGAGGTTTGTCAACACTTGGTGGTCCATAGGTAAGTAAGTAAACAGGCGGGTGTGTCACACTGTGTGGCCTTGCCATTTATATTTTTTAAAAAGTATTTTAACGCAAAAGAAGAATTATGGAAACTCAAATATTTCACCATGCAAAAACATAATCTTCAAAAAAAAAAATCCTCTAAAAGAAACCAAAATCCTTCAAGATATTACAACTCTTTAACTAATCTCAAGTTTCAACACAAGCCAAAATATTATTATTTTTCAAAAATGCTCATATAAAAATAGACCTATTATTATTACCTAGGTGCCAAAATCCATTAAGCTACTATACTCCATAATGAATCTAAACACAATAATATCCTTGCCTAACCATGGTAGGCAAGGCCAACAAAAAAGCAACTGAGCTATATACACCATGGTTAGCTAGGGAACTGGAACCAAACAGAAACTTGATTCAGGGATCACTTATCATCCATCCTTCTTGTTGCGCTGGTGGGTGCTGGTTTTTCGACTCTTCTGGCTCCCCCCCTTCATTAGGGTTTAGAGCCGCCATTGGTACTCTACTTTGCTCCTTGCACAGGCGTGGGTTTTCTCCTCTCCGGTGCCTTGTGTCTACGCTCTCTCCTCAGCGGCAGCGGAACGCACCGTCACCATGGTGAGATCTCCTCCTTCCTTACATAATTTTCAAGAACTTGGAGTTTCTCTTCCTTTCTTTGTTTAAGGTTTCGGAAATCAACTTTTCGGCTTTTTCCTATGAATACCATCGGTCTCATCTTCAACGATATTGCTGATTTGCGGTGGTTGTAAAGCTGTGTGGAGGAAGTCTATGGTGTCGTAAGAGTTAGTGTCTGATGTTTCTCTCTCTCTCTCCTTTCCCTTGGGTGTCGATTTCCAATGGCTTTAGGAAAAGGGATTATTGCATCTCTACATGTACAAGAGGTTCCGATGGAAATGACGAGTATTGATGGTTTTTTTTTCTTGTTCCGGGGACGATTGCAGTCGCTCATTGCAAACGAGGACTTCCAGCATATTCTGCGTGTGCTCAATACGAACGTCGATGGAAGACAAAAGATCATGTTTGCCCTGACCTCTATCAAGGGAGTGGGCCGGCGATTCGCAAACCTTGTATGCAAGAAGGCAGACGTGGACATGAGTAAACGGTAGGTTTCCTCGGGATCTCATAAAGTTATGACTGCACTCATTGTTATGTCATCTTCAAAGTGTTGTGGAGATTTTTCTGCAATCTTGTAGGTATGTCCCATATCAGACCATTATGAAAATATCTTGCTGACATTTGGCCTTCCAGGCATCATGCAACAAACCTTGCAAAGTATTCTGGTTTTACCTCGTTAGGGGAGATATTTGTTAAGAGGTTGTGTATGTAATGCAGATGCTCTGCATTTGTACTTCCTCCCAGTAGCAGAGAGGGCGTTATTCTCAATAGAGTAGTGTTATCACAACTTAGACATTACCTTCTTCCTGTTGTCCAAGGATTCTTTAGCCAGAATTCACAGACCCATATACATGACATAAATTTCCATTGTTGAACTATAAGCTGCAGTCATAATCTCTCATAGGGAATGCTTTGGAATTTGAAGGAGTCCATCGTCTTGGTGTCGAAGTGATATTGATCTGCCTGTCAGATAGGAATCAATAAAGCATATGACACTAAATATCTTAGAATGCACTAAATATTTACTACTAAATAATGCACTCTGGCATGTTATAGTAGATCTCCAACAACTTTGTTTTTCTTTATATATGTGCACTGAATGTAGTGTTGTGTGTATTACAAGGCCAAAGTATTATTTGCATGTAGTTTACTGGAAAGCTCCTCCTTTTGTCTTGTATCCCAGTATAAACACTCTTCCAGCATATGTCTGTACTTGTGTTTGTGAGAACATTTTAAGTCAAGGTACTCTTCAATTCTTGGAGGAGGATTATCACTGGCATGTTTTGCTGGATTGACCAGACATAAATGTCAGGTACTTGAGAGTTTTGGGGAACAACAGTTTCCAACTTGTTGCTTTTTTCCTTCCCCTCCAAATGGCCCTGGGGGAGCAACAGTTACTGCCTGCCTTCTGTGTGCAGTTTCTTGCCAACTGCTGTTGGTCTGCTGTCTCTGACATAAGCTTTCTTTGTATGATGACAGTGCTGGAGAGCTGAGTGCTGCAGAGCTGGAGAATCTTATGGTGATTGTAGGGAACCCTCGACAGTTCAAGATTCCAGACTGGTTTTTGAACAGGAAGAAGGACCACAAGGATGGGCGGTACTCACAGGTTGTATCCAATGCCCTTGACATGAAACTCAGGGATGATTTGGAGCGGCTAAAGAAGATCAGGTATGGTGCATATCACTTGTTGTAGTAAGCTTCTCACTGCCTTTATGGATTTTACTGAGTTCATTTGGAATTATCACAATTGTTTAAGATCGTATGAATGGAATGGGGATTCAGGAACCATCGGGGTCTTCGTCATTACTGGGGCTTGCGGGTACGGGGACAACACACTAAGACCACAGGACGGCGTGGTAGAACTGTTGGTGTGTCTAAGAAAAGATAATTTGGTTTATGTTTTCTTCAATGTGCTTGTGGCCAAAGTTACTTGCTTTTGGTTTTTGGTATGGCAGTTGGAAGCAAATTATATGGCACAGGAAAATGAGATAAGTTTTGTTGTATGAACACAGTCTTTATTGGTGGGAACAGATTAGTCAATATTTTGGACTTGGCTGTGACTGGTAATTGAATTTTGCATCACCAATTTTGAACACTAATTTTTAGTCATGTTAGGTATGAAATGTGGTGGGAGTGCACCACTTCTGATTCCATTTAGATTCTAGGAAATTGATGACAAACTCGAGTGTTCCCACTTTGCATGTTAGGTCACAGATAGGTTTGTTGGATCCTGTTGACATTCCAAACTTGCTGTGTTTTTGCAGTGTTAATAACACAAAAGTTAGCCTTCCAAAATTCACATTTTATTTTGTGCATCAAATGTTCTGCATCCCCAGTGTTGAGCTTATTGGAATCTGCTCGGGGTGTAGAACAGAGTGCTTCAGCTTAGATTCTGATTTTCACAGGGATTGTTGTGGCATGTGCCAATTTGTTATTGTGAAGGTCTCTTTGCAATTGCATACGTGGTATGAATAAAATGAGGCATTTTGGAATCAAAAAATTGGCATATACTAACTTTTTCATAACATTTGGTGTAACTATGGTTTGTGGAATAACATGCTGCTATGTGAAGATTATGGATGCCTTGGATGCAATAGGCAACTTTCCCCCATGCCTACATTAAATTATATTTTAGTATGCACACTTATGCTTAAAGAAAAGGGGTATTTGCATTGAAATTTCTGAGGTATTTTAATTGAATATCTACTTTTTTCTTCTTCCTGCCGCAAAGCAAGCTGGTACTATTACCACGAATTTGGTAATGTCATGCAGCAGTGCTCCTATTCGGCCTACAAATACTCTGAAAAGACCCTGGATGGTACTTTCTCAAATAATTAAGAGTAGATTCTAGTAATCGAACACTGAAGCCGGATACGCTCTAAACCGTAAGCACAAACAAATTCTACACCAAGACAGGGTGCCCCCAAGGAGTGTTAATGGGTGTTTATGCCCCAATAAACGAGGGATCTATTGCAGTAATTTCAGGTCAATTCTTTCTCAGCACGTTGGTGTAGTTTCTTTACTGTCCCCTTGTAAGGATTCAATTTAGATTGTGGGCAACGTTCAGAGCACAAAAGCGCCAAGACTCAGATGGGTGGGTGCCCAGAACAGCTGCAGCTGAAAAATCATCACCACCACCAAGTCTGGCAATTGCAGGTGTCCCACATGAAAGAGCTGTGTAGTCCCACAAAAAAGGCCACTGCAAGCTCTTTCTCAACCTCAACTTCATTCTCCCTACACGCTGCACCAGTAAATGCTTGCCCCTCATCAACTGTATGTGCCAAGCTTGGGTTCCCAACACCTGGGTCCACAGTCCAAGCATATCATTTCCCAGCAGTCCTTTACCCTCCAGAAACAGCTGGGCCGGCAGCAGCAGGTAGGAGGTCTTTCACAGGTTTTCCAGTCTTCTCTGTCATCATTACCACAGCAATCAGCTCTTGTCTCTCCTGTGGGATCTGGACTTTCATCTCTTACTAAGCAGCTGCGGACTCTCCCCCAGCAAACCAGGTTGAAGGACAGATGTCGCAGATTCCTGGGCCAGCTACACTAGTGCAAGCAAAGCAGTTCCAGAATAAGCAGCAGAATCAGCAGCAATAGGCTTTTCACTTATCCAAAGGACTGAGTCATGTATGGAGGGTCTTCCTAAGTCCAACCATCTCCCTGGTAATGTGAGTCTTCGGAATAACCAGATGTCTGGTGAGTTACCTGGCCAACTGGGGGCATGGCACATCCATTGTAGCAAGGGCAAAGGGTTCTTCAGCCAGAAGGGCAGATGCAAGTGGTGAAGCTACAAGCTTGGTCCCAGCAAGCTATAACTTGACAGGTGCCTCAGCTGCAATCTCAAGGGTCTCAATTGCAAGGAGGAGCTCAATCACAAGGGCTCGCTTCTGCAGCAGTGCAACAGCAGGGACCACAGCATCAGCAAGGGACCCAGGAGCTGGTGCCTAACCAGCAAATGGCCATGCCATCACACCAACATGCACAGGAATGTCAACCCATGATGCCAGACTGGTTGGCCTGCCACAGGCCCATGCTGTCGTGAAAGGTGCAGCAGATCAGTTTCCACTGCATCTTAAGGTTCCATGAAACTGGGTACTCACATCTACACTCCTGTATTAGGATACATCCCTCTACAAGATTCTATGGCTACACAAGAACACTGAACTAACTCCAACACCAGCAGTCTTAGCCAATTAAACAAAAAAAGGCTGCCAGAAAAACCAAAGTAGATCAATGTGAAAACACACACAACGACAGATAAAACGTCACTCCACATGCAGCACACAGAGGCAGAAAATTTCCCCTCTGATGTGGTCCCCACTTTCTGAATTCTGCACAAGCAACCTCAAAAGCATACAAAAGCCTCCAAAAGCCCCCCAATTTGCTTTCTTAATAAAAATTGCAGAAACTTTGAATGAATCAAAAGACTGCAATTTCAAGCTTGCTTGTGGCAGTCAAACATCCAGAAGAGATGCTTGGAAATTTCACAACAAAACTTGTGCTCTTGTAGAAATTTGAGTACACCACAAATATTTGACAGTTTTGCTGCAGTCTCCCTCAACCACCATTTCTTAACCTAGTTTCGCCAGAATGCAATACTAAAATCCTAAAAGCATAAGTAAAACCAACACCATAAAGAAGACCAATGAAATCACCCTAATCCAGCTAACTCCTGAGTTTCCAGAAGATCACCAACCCTACTGGCCGTAGAAGGTTCAAGACTCCAGTTTCCAAAACAGAAAACCATGGAGATACTCAAATTCTGCAATTCTGCACTCTGCTACATTTATCCTTTTGTAGATGAGACAAAAGCAGGCAAATCAGATGGAGGGAGGGGAAGAGGAGGCTCATGCTTGTATAACTCGTGTCCTGCTTTTTCGACAAAAGAAGCTTCTCTATCAGAAGAAGAAAACCAGTAAAACCCTAATCCTCATCTTCTGCCTCATTGTCAGCAATATTAAAGTAGCGCATCTCATAGACATTACGATCCTTGTTGGAAGCAATCACACGCAACCAATCCCGCACATTATGCTTCTTCAGATACTTTTTCGTCAAGTACTTCAAATACCTACAAACAGCGCCACACACTCACACTTAGAAACCCTAATAGAAGTTTGATATTGACATTTACAGAGCAAGAAGCATACGTACTCTTAGAACAGGTTCAAAACTACTGAAGACTCTTCATGCCCATTGGACATACTCAAACGTCTCAAGAGGAAGGGTCAAAATCTGCAGACTGTGGTTCATATGCGCATCCAAGAGACATAAAAGAGTAAAGCGAGAGAGAGAGAGAGAATTGCTTTACCTCTTTGAAAATGCATTCTCTGAAGTGACGCTTATCTTGTTTTTTTCTCTGGTGATGGTAACAGTGTCGCCCAGGACACCTGCCTTCCCCGCGACCTTGATACGATCCTGCAAAAACTTCTCAAAAGAAGCGATGTCCATGATCTTGTCTTCCACAGGTTTCCCACAGTCGATGGTGAAGGTCTGCGCCTTCTTCTTCCCCTTGGTACCTCCGGCGGGCTTCTTGGCTGCTACCGCGGGCGCCATTACTGCAAAAAAGAGCTACCAAACCGCTGGTCTCTGAGAGCCAGAGAGAAGGAATTGCGCAGCCGCAGAGTGTGAAGGAGAAAGAGAGAGAAACGGCGGAGCTCCAAACCCTAACAACGCCTTCACATGAGACTATCATCCTACGGTGGATATTGCATCCACATACATGATAGACGAACAAGATTTGTCTTCTAATCGTACGCTTTGTCTCATGCCACGTGCTTCAGATGGATGGTTCAAACTCTTTTACTCAAAACCCCACGTTTCTCTATCCCTCCATTGTGCACCATTTGTCATCCAATACTTGTCATCACTTTGAGAAGAAAAATCATCCTAAAGAGGGACCACAGAGTACCAGCACCCACGAACGCACACCAGTTTGGATGGACAGTGACTGAATTCAAATATTATTTTCATTGGGTTCATGTCCCTGTGTTAACCACCATGATTAGCACTCTGTCTTTTTTTTTGGGTGCTGACCCTTTTACTCTTTAGTTTTTTTTTCTTTTTAGTATGTCTGCCCTCAACTTTGACCTCACATCCCCCAAACTAACTCAGAACCCACCATCCTGACATACTTGTTGACCTACCTACCTACCTACCTACCTACCTACTTGTTATACCCCCCAAGTTCCTTACCTATCAACTAAACCTACTAAACCTAAACCTACTATTATCCCCCCCCCCACTTACATACATCCCATCAACTACATGATGTTGGTGTCAATTAATGAGGGTATTGCACAAAGAAAGTAGGTACCTACCAACACCTACCTACCTACTTACTACCAAGTGATGTGGCCTTACCTACATGAATACACCTACCTACTTCCTATAGACTAATGACAAACTAAACTACCAATGTCAAAAGCGACCTTATATTGATGGCAACAAATGTAAGTATTGCAAACTCCTTGACACCCTTGATTGCTTAAACTACACTTGCAATCTTGAATGTTAATAATAGGTTTAATCCATAATGTAGGTATTGCAATAAGTGCCCAAAGGCACATGGCAATACCTACATTTGGGGCACATCCAAAATTTATGAACAACAATATAAGTTTACACCAAGCGTAGTTTGTAAAATGTAATACCTACATTGTTTTTATA
>Ga0116227_10004273_pt1 | contig 31087 bp, 26 predicted proteins | sample S1TSphgellanicum_FD_89693 | JGI IMG/M metagenome (GOLD analysis project Ga0116227, IMG submission 89693) | Host-associated microbial communities from peat moss isolated from Minnesota, USA - S1T2_Fb - Sphagnum magellanicum MG | ecosystem: Host-associated > Plants > Peat moss > Unclassified... | reverse complement strand
GCTCGATGGGGGGGGGGAGGGGGGGGCGGGGGGGGCGGTTTTGGTGTCTTGCATGTCCTTTATGGTAAAAAAGTGTCAAGAGTCAAGACCTTGCTTAAATATAGTAGTATATTTTGGCTATATCAGTCCAAATTTTCCCCTCAACGTGCAAAAAGAATGTCGATTTTGATCAGCCTATTACAAATTTTCTTTCCTTCGCATTTCCTTTTTTTTTTTTTCTTGGTTTCAAGTTTGTTGGTGCTGAGCAATGTCAGTATAGTCTTTTGTAAAGAAATTGGGGGAATTTTTTTAATGTCTTTTTATTTTCCCTTTTTCTCAATAAGAAGTGCTAACAACAATTGTCCTTTTTTAAAGATTCAGTAAGAACATTTATGCTATCCTTTTTAAACTCAACTTAAGTCCTTACATCTTTCTAAATCTGCACACATGACTTTTTTCCTTTGGTCCTTTGGTCTTTACATTGTGTAAAGCCTATAGAGCAGGGCTGCACCAGAATATGAGACTCACCCTCCACTCTCACCTTGAGGTGCAAGCCCCCTTATTTTCACACAGCCCCATTCCTTGAGCTATATAACATTACCAACCTTTCTTTTATTGGCAATATTTTGTCAAAAAACGAAATTTGTAAATCAAGTGATTTTGGAGTTTTCCAATCACCAGAAGTGAAGTGAGGAAAAAAAGTAACAAAAATCTCCAGATTTCTATACTTGGGGGTTTTAACTTCGGGCTAGGGTGAACCACTTGTAATTTTGAAAATGAATTTTGAGGTTTTTAGTTTTGACCGGCGTTGGCTGGTTATTGTTTCTTCTTTAATAACGGCCAGGTAGGTTACTTTAAAGTTCACACAGGTTATCAATATGAAAAAATCAGTGTCAGGTAGGTTATGAGAAAAAATATTGAGTAATAACCTTTGGTTATGCATAAGGGTAGCAAGGTAGCTGTTCAACCCTCAAGGCCTTGAAACCAATACTGGAGGGCAAAACAAGAGAAGGAAAATAAAAGGTGCTTGTCACCCTAAGGACGTTTTGGAGGGTTGCAAAATGCCATTGCAAAATAAAAGGTGCTTCTCAGCCTAGAAATGATATGTGAACCATTAGTTACCATAATGCAGCCTGCCCTCAACTTTTCTGCTTCCATTTACAATTGTCTCAAGCTTTCACTTTTAGTGGTCTTATGGTTGAAGGTTCAATGTGTCCACAGTGCTTCGGGTTTATTTTTAATAATTTCTGTTTGAATGAGAATTTCTAAAATAATTGTAGACAAAAAGGAAGAGGTTCAATTGCTTGGCCATCTAGGGTAGAATCGCTCATCACCAAACTGCCTATCATTGAACACTTTCCAATATTTCTCTCATTCCTTAACCAAATTGAGTGATTTTTGAGTCATTGGACATGCAAACTGAAGGGCCATGCCGAAAACACAAGAGGATCAGTGATAGTTTCCTTCAATTTTTTGGAAAAAATAGTTGTGGACCCCTCTCTAGTTCCAACTTCATATTTTCCTTATTTTTAGTCCACTCTGAGCAATTAAAAACCTGATAGGTGCATCAACCAGGGCTTTATAAAATTTCTTTGTATTCCAGAGGCAAAGATGCAACTATGAAAGATTTTATTCTTGAAATCTTAATCTGTTTTAATTTACCCATCACTGAACAGTGAACCTCTTATACCAAACACTCCATATCTTCCCCCCCTTACTTTACAGAATGGAGCAATTTTTGTGCCATTGGATGGCTACAAATGTTCTTGAGCTTCAAAAGCAAAGGAACAATGTGTGAGGACTCGACCTCCTTTGAGTTCTTAAATGTTTGATCACTGGCCTATGCTGCCCTAAGGCTGAATAACTTGGTGGTGGTGCGATGGTTTCTTAAACGCAACTTTTTTGCTATTTGGTGAATTTGGGAAGAAAAGTTAGGAAAATTGTGTATTTTCAATGTAACATGTGTTTTTTTGCCACTTTCATAAAATTGGGTAAAACACATAGGGTTGAAGAGGTGGTTATTTTTAAATGGATATGCTTGTTAGATTGTTTGACATGTTGTGTGATGAAAAGGAGGATAAGATTTCAAAGTTTGATCAACTTGGTTCCAAATGTTGCTGCTTTGAATGTGGTAGATGTTAAACTTGGGTAATTTGGAGCATTGATTGACTTTTTTCTCACATCCAACTATATCCATTCAATAAAATGGATGAAGGTTTGATGGACAAAATAGTTGGGTCATGAGATCTTCTAAAATTGAAAATGTTTGAAGGTGTTCACATGTCAACTTGTACGTGTTGTGTGGATCCCTCCACTATTATTCACCTTGAGTTATTTTCATTTGTCTTCATTATACAGGATTTTTATGTAATAAGGAACATTAAGGAACATACTGGATGTCTGCCATTACTATGAATTAGTACTTTTGATGCAAGTATGTCCACATGCATATTATATTGGAACTAAAATGTATTCCTTCTTTTATTTGATTTCAATTCTTTAATTAACCAACAAATTGTGTAAGCAAACATGTGACTCAAAATGGAGTTGTAATACTGTTAGTGTTCTACCCCCTCTACTGTACAGCATACATTCATTTAGGCATAACATTCCACCAGCTATTGCTGAACCATGTAAGCTTCAGAAGATTTTACCGATAAACAGAGTAACAGGAAAACATAAGGGAACAGCCTGAACATGGATGCCATACACATCACTTCACTAAACCCTCAATTGTACTACAATTGACACTTACTTGTTCCCAATTGCATCACAACACAATGTATTGTTCACGATTTTACCAGAGTTGGCTGGGTCTTAGTGTTTTTAGAGACCCACTGGGTCTGGGCTTTAGAAGCTTTTTTGACACCCGACTGGTTCCTTATTTTAATATTTTAAAGGAAGAAAATAGACCTGAGAAGGGTTTCAAAAGATTCAAAAAACAAATCCCTTAGGTTTCAAAGGCCCAGTTTTTAAACATTCCATACCAGTTGGTCTTCAAAGGAGGTTTGTAGACAAAGGGTATGAAAAGTTTTGTTATTTCAAACATTGAATTTTTTAATTTTTTTTTAATTTTTTAAAAACATCAAAATCAAATAAATTATGCTTACATTTTATATGTCCAAAAGTTCATCTTGTTTCAAAGAACCTTCAAATTCTTCTAACTCCTTTCAAAATTAATTTTTTTTTCAATCAACTTTACCAAATTGAAGGTTGGCTTATAATTAATTCTAGGATCATTTGATCAATTTTTCTCACAAATATCAATTTCTCCAAATTTTTTAATTGTAAGCAATATTTCTTCAAGTTTGTAAGTATCCTTTTTAAAGAAAAATCCATTCAATTTCAATTTGTGGCCTAATCATTCTTAAGATTTGCCAAGCCAAGTAAGTGATAGTAGGAACACATGGCTTCATGTTTTCCCCACCATTGAAGAGGGCATTTGATTTCTTTGGAATCCACTTGGTAACTCCTAAATATTAACATTTTCCCAACGAAACGTTTTGTGACTAATTCACTTGTGCTGGTAATTTGTTCAAAAATATCCAAATTAGATTTCACATCTCCTATTTGATCTACATATTTAATTTCTAATTCTAACATTGGGTGTAAATAATGATAACATTTTAAAAGCATAAGATATAACGATCGTCTATCATATTCTTCAATAATATTCAACCCTTTTTCATGACCATTAAAAAAAAACACAAGATGAAAACTTTTAAATCTAGGGTTTAAAAAATTAAAACATGACACGTTATGGGATATTTTTTATGTCATATTTTCTTTAAAAAGAAAAATATGATTTGAAAACATTACAAATATCCTTCTTGATATTGATAACAAACAAAGATAATTCAAATGCAATTTCAAAATCATCACTAGTCAAATTAATTGGGGTAGGCGGATTTGTAATTTCTTCCCTATATTTCAAACACATTGTAATGGTAGATTGCAATACATCAAACAATAACCAGTAGTTATTAAATTGGTTCAAAACACATGCATTTACAACAAGAAAAAGACAATCCACAATTATTTGAGATATGTGCCAAGTAAAAATAGGAGGCACCTTCCCATTAATTCTAATAGTATTTTGCATGTTGTAGCAAAAGATAATAGCATTTTTAAATTGCAAGGCCTCTTGGAACATAATGATTTTACTGGCAAACTTGCAACAAAAATTAAACAAATGTTATATATCAAACAAACATATTTGAATAATACAAAAAGTCTTAAATCAAAAAAGAAAAAGAAGAATAATAATTTGTAAAGATCAAAATTTCACCTTGTCTTCCTTGGAATATTCAATTTTTAAGGACAAATGTTCAAATTTAAACATGCCTTGTTCCATTCTTGTTCACCATTCCTTGACTTTTTAAGTTAAAAAATACATTTCTACAAATTTAACTTGATAGAAACAAATTGAATTGAAGGTTTTTGAAAACCTTTTCATCAATTGTAGCATATTAACATGCTTTCGAAAAACATGGCCAAAACAAATCCGTTGAAAACTTTCATCTCAACTTAAAATTTCACATTTACCAATTGATTTCAAAGTAATTGTTATTATAATTAACTTTTTTACCTTTTATCTTTCACATAGGCAATAATTATTTTTCTCTATCCATATTGATCAAACAATTTTGTTAGATTCATGGCCGAGGCATGACTAATAATTTTTGTTGCTCCACACAACCCAATAGTCACTTGTTTAAGCTTTCGATCAGATCTTAGAAATTAACCACAAAAGCAAAAATCTCATGTGCCCCCTTGGACATCCATAAATTAAAACTTATTGTTGCAAATATAAAATTTCCCAAATTGGCAAAACATATACTTGTTTTTTTTTCCCACCAATTTAGGTAATATTTCATGAAAAAATTGTTTTCTAGAACGAAAGGCAATTCAAAGACATAGAGTTAAAATTAGATGCTTGAACCAAACATTTTCCACTACTTGTATTGGCAATTGATTTTTCACAATTAGAAGGCCAAGCAAGGTCTTGCAAAATATCTTTCTACTATTCATCATCCTTTTTTAAAGGGTTTTCAACACAAAAATTTAGATATTGCATTTCCTAAAATATATATATTTTTAAAAAACTAGGTGTCTTTCAAATGGACCTTTATTTACTTCCTCTTCAAAAAAATTGACAATCAATCCACATGTTTTCTCAAAGCTATTATACCATATATGTTTTTAAATATGTTCTAAGCCATTTTCTTTCTTTAGTGTTTGGATTAAGTGCATACATAGGGTTATTGTAACAAAAAACATATTTCATGACTTGAGGATTTGTAGGGTCAACTTCTTTATCATCATTTACACAATAAAAAACCCAATAAATTGCATTCTTATTATATCCTTTCTGTTTCACTAAAAGAAATCTTGTCCATTCCAACCATATGGTTATGATTGTAAATGCAACTAATATCTAAATCAATTACTTTTACAACTATGGTTAAGTTAGTCTTATGTGTCATTTTTGTCATAAATGTGTGTGACTATATATGTAATTATTGTAATTACATATGTGACTACAATGTTGATATAATCGAATGAAGTCGTAAATGCACCTATAATTTATGACTATTACATCTTTGGATAGAAAAGTAAAATGAAAATGCACATATTTCATCCAACATTGTGAATGGATCTATAGATGGATGAAAATTTAATTCTTTTTGCAACTAATCAAAATTGTTTGGCAACTAGGGCCAATAATTTTTCCATTTACAATATTTTGATGATTAAAACATATGTGGCATCTTTGGAATTACAATATTTATTTGATAATCAAGTTGTGTTAATTGTTTATTAATACTTTTTAATGTTTATTGACATAGACAATACAAATTATTATATTTTTATTAATTATATTTTAGGTATGATCTATTTATAAATATTTTATATGATGATTATTTAATTATATATTATACATGTAATTTAAATTTTATTGCTAATTACAACCTATTATAATCATAATTGAATATGATATATTTTTAATCAAATAAAAGTTTTAAATGTGTAAGAAATATATCATTTACATTTTATCATAAAAGTTTTATTTAAAATATAAAACTCAAAATTCCATCAAATTCATTGATTATCTAACATTACTAAATGTGATTTAGATTAAAATTTAAAATATAAAAAAATACTATACATCATAAACCTTATAACTAATATTTAAAAGAATTATTATTTTTGAAATGTGATAAATACATTATCCCTTTATAAAAATCATATGTGAATTAATTAAAATTATGATATATTATAAACACATTGTATAATATGTTTTTAATGAAAAGAAGGATTAATATCTAAGAAAAAAATTATTTATGTATCTATTATTAAATATTTTTCATATATAGATTATGTGTTTGAAAAAAAAAATTCCAACGAATTATCATCAAAATGTAGTTCATTTTAACAAAATTCAAAAAACATCTATTCAGATTATTGTACATTTTTCGAAGAAAAATATATTTAATTTTGTATGTCATTCAAAGTATTTTAACAATCAATTTTTTTTTTTTCCATTTGAACAAATATCAATAAAATATGAAATATTAAAACTGATGTTTATGTAATGGTTAAAATCAAGTATGTGATAAATAGAATGCATTCCTTTGCATTTTCACATCTCATGGGGTGGTTTGATGGCAAAGGAATTGATAACCATCCTTGAGGTCTAAGGATCAAACCTCATAAGTGATTTAGTTGTAGTCAATGATGGTATGTTTATTGTATGTACCCTACATACCTAGGTTATTTAACCTAGGTGCCTACCTATGTTGGCTTAGGCAACTAGACTAGGTGAAATGCCTCACTACCTAAATTAACTATTTTAACCCAACATCGGTAATGACATGTGTCAACAACTCATAGGTTAACAATTTATGAAATTACCAATAGTATGATTTATTATATTGCATTATAAATATAAATAATGTACTTAATAAATGTGATTTAAATATATATTAATTAGTTTTAAAATATTGCCCAATATTTTATGTAATCATTTATTCCAAATTTCTTCTAGTATTTTTTTCTTTAAATGTTCAATGTTTGAAGACTTTTTTCTATCTCATTTTTTCCATTAAATTTTTAAATTTCTTTCGATGTGTTTTGTTATATTTGAAGGCTTCTAGATGTAGTCATATTAACATGTACCATTTATAGTCATAACCACTGTTTAATTTTATGAATTTTGGATTGTAAAAAATATATCTAAATAAAATAATTTTGTATAAAATGTTATTGTGAATACATTATGTACATATCACAAAAAATTGGAATTAATCTAATGAATAAAACATACTCGATTTACATTTTCAAAAATTTGTAACCATTGCTTAAAAATAGTTTTAACATTAAAAGCACAATTTGAATTTTTTTTATATGACATATTTTTAGATATTTTTCAATATACACCTGAATATAATAGTACAAATTTTTTTGAAAAAATTCTTAATGTTTTTTCAAAAGACATATTAAGAGATTTTTAAAATATTCTTTTTAAAAACAATGAAAAAGCAATGGTCTAAAGGGGTAGGCATGGCTCCTAATAACATGGTTAGACCTTTCCATTCATAATTTTGTCTTCCATATTCCATTCATTTAAACCAATTTCATTTTCATCATTAATTATCATCACATTTTTATTTTTATTTGATTCCAATTTTTACAAAATATTAAATAGGTTAGAGGAAAAATTATAAATACGTTTTTTTTTCAAAATTATGGGTTTTTATTTTGATATTTAATCTATCCAAAAAAAATCAAACAAAAAATACAAGTAAAGCAATAACAAACAAAATCTACAAACAATTACAAGTAAAGGAAAAACAATTAGAAACATTTACAAGATTTATAGGATTATTGAAGTAAAAAGTAAAAGATGTAAAATAAAATTTAATGTGAAAATTTTGTGCGAATATATTTATGGTCTTGCATACAAAATATAGACATTATATCAATTACTTATAGTTCAAAGATAAATTCCAAAAAAAAAAAACACTTCAAAGAACCCAAAAAAAAATTTTAAACATGTTATTTGTGAATGTTGAAAAGTGTGTTAAAAAGGAGCTTGAACTTCCATACTTGCATACCTACAAAACAAAATTTAAGGAGGAATTACCAATATGTGATCCCAAACAATACCAATAGAACACATCAAGGGGGCACTAACAAACAATAATAGAGCACAACAAAATAGTGCTAATGGGCAAAAAAGGTTAAAAACATACAATGGAGCACAACAAGAGGATGCCAACAAGTAAAAAGGGTCAAAAGAGGTACCAATAGAACACAACATGCGAACATTGATGAACATTAATAGAATGAACTAAAGGGATGTTAACAAACACCAACAAAGTGTAGCGAAAAGGTGAGGATGAACACCAACAAAACGTAACAAGGGGCCATAATGAGCATCAATAAAGTGTAGAAAGGGGGCCTCATGAGCATCGATAGAGTGTAGCAAAAGGGGCCTAACGAACACCAATGGAACATAACAAAGAAGTGATGACAAACATCAACAAAACACAATAAGGGGAGCTTGATGAACATTAACAGAACGCATCAAGGGGCTTAACAAGCACCAATAGAGTGCAGCAAGGGGGTGATAACGTACACCAATAGTGATGCGCCCCCCCACCTCCTTGATAGACTCAAATGTGAGTCTAAAATGAAAATAATGAAAAAATAAAAAATTGGGGCACGCTCTTTCGCTCGTAGTACTTTGGGGGTAGAGGGGCGTGTTGGAACTTCGGGATGGGATTAGGAAGAATGACAAGCAACTAATCACTCACACTGGCCTACACAAAACCAAACAACAAGTTGGTTAGTGCATAGTTGGAGCACTTTTGGTGTTAGGACGAACCACGGGCAAAATCGAACTCATAACACTCACCACGGCCCAGACTTCCCCCTTATACTATACTCTATGTGCCTTTCCAACACCTTCCCCCTTATAGTATACTATGTGCTTCTCCACTAGGCCCACATCTAAATGACATTTTGTCCCGGGACTTCCAAATGGGAGTCCCAAAATTCCCAAAATTAGGACTTTCGCGACTTTGGGGCCTCATAACTTTGTGTGAAAAGCTTCGATTGAGATGAGGTCTAAAACAAAGTTGTAGCTCTCATTGAAAACTTTCCAACGATATGTCGCACGCCACCTGCACATAAGGAAATCGGGTCAATTTTTGACTTTTAGTGGTCGAGAATCAAACTATCAATTTGACTCCCATCCTTTCTTTTGACCAGAATTTATGTTTCAGATCTCCAAATGGGTCGTGCAAGCCCATTTTAGACATCTATGTTTCAATAGCTTTCCAATGATATAAAAAACTCTTCAATCCAATAGGTTTTAACCTTTGCATTCACCCTCTAAAAATTCAAAAGTTAATTGCGACTTCAATTCCTGAAATGAAAGTTCACTTGGGAGTGTGAAGGTTCATTCTCTCAAACTTTTTTGCACTCTTGAGAGTGTGAGATGTAACCCTTGGGCTTCCCTCTTGGCCTGTAACCTTGCAAGCCCTTGCCTTAGTCGCAAGCCCAAGGCTATGGTTACAACAAATAGAATGTAATAAAGGGGGTTCAATGAACACCAACAAAGCTCAACAAGGGGACGATGACGAACACCACTAGAACACAACAAAGGTGGTTCAATGAGCACCAAGAGACCATGATGAGCACCAACAAAACGCAGCACGGGGATGATGACGAAAACCAACAAAACAAAACAAGAAGGTGATAATGAACACTAATAAAATGCAACAAGGGGACATCAACAAACACCAACAAAACACATTATAGAAATGCCAACGAACTCCAACATAACATAGCATAACGTAGCATAGGGACAATGAAGAGCACTAATAGAACGCACCACATGGGTGCCGACAACCACCAATAAAGCACAACAAGGTGACAACAACCACCAACAAAATGCAACAAGGAGGAAACAACCACTACCAACAAAGCATAGCGAGGGGGCAATGACGAACACCAAGAGAAGGTAGCAAAGAGCAATGCACAATGCACTAATCAAGCAAAAGCAAAACACAATGCAATAATAAGCAAAGTGAAAAAAAAAAAAACAATAAGCTTAACAAACACTAAACACTCTCAATATAAATAAGGAGAGTGAGGAGAGAAAAAATGAGGGGCTAGGATTAGCTTTGGTCTACCATGCCTGTTTAGGATAACCCTAATTTTTGTTTAAAAATTCTAACCCTACCTACTACCTACCACTAATCTACTGACACTGACACCCTGACCCTGATGATTGTTAATACCTTAACATAATGTTAAAATTATTTTTAAAAAATGCAACGGCTTCAAATGGGCAGTTCTCAACCCAGTGAGACCCTCTGAAAGGGTTTCAAAAAGTCTATCACCCTTTATGAGACCCTTGAAGTATTCAAGATGAGAATGGCTTGAAACTTGGCCGGTTCTCACCTCTGTTCTTACCTGCCCAACACTAGATTTTACTGGTACTTTGGAGGGACCGTGTTGCAATTTAGGAGTCCAAACCAATCCATTAATAGTTTACAAACGGAATCCACCAAGAATTGCATTTCCATATGCATCAATAAAATTGCCAGTGAACCTCCTGCTCACTCAGTCCCTGGCGTTTATAATATTCATGACAAACACAAACAGATAATCATGACCAGCAAATAAATAGTCTTGTCAGATTTTAAGGCTTTTATTGAGCTTCTCCACATAACAAGAAACATGTGGGTCGCCCACTACACCACTATTTCATGGAAAATTGAGAGGTTTTCGTGTGAATCAAATCATTCACTCGGCTACTCTTTGGTAGGGGGGGGGGGGGGGGGGAAACTTGAGGCCGGCAGATGTTCTGGTTGATCCTCCCTACCACCCACTAGATTGTAGTACAATCACTACTACTCCAAAGTAGAAAATTTTAGAATACCCCATTCCTGCAGCAACGTGTGGGAACTCATTGTCTAAATATGGTGACTTCTGGCTCTGTTTTTCTCAAAATATTTGTTCACTTTTGTACGTTTAAAAAAAAACCCTTTGTACACTTTTCACCTTTTTATTTTGGTCACTATGATGCAAAAATTCACCCTCAAAAAAAAATATAAATAAAATGGTATGGCTGGGTGAATCACTTTGAAACTGACCCTTAGGTCACTAACATATTTACATAATTATCCATAAATTACTGCGACCGACTTTCCATTTTTCAAATTGGGTACTACAAACCACCTAAATTGTTGGGTCACTTTTGATTAATTTTGTGATTTCCTATTCATTACTAAGAATTCGATGATTAGGAAATTAAACTCATTAGTGCTCTTACCAAATCTGCATCTATAATTGCCTAATTGGAAAGGTCTATAGCATCTATTCATGAACTATCAAGCCCAGCAATCAGCTTTTTCACAACACTCACTGTATGCTTTCACTAGAGACCAGTCCTTGCTTATAGCAAGTTTTACATGAATCTGGTCAAATGATATGAGCTTTTCTTCTACATTGTGGATCAAGTTCAAATGCCAAAATGTAATTTGCAACTTCAAACATCAGCATTTGACAAGGATTGTTGAAAAACATAGGGAAGCTATAATTTGTGGCTCTCTTTAAAGGCTTATTACAAAATGTGTGTGTAGTCAGTAATCCTTGTTTACTATACCAATGAATTCATTGCTTTCTCATTAGATCTTGTTCAATATGACCAGTGAATTCACTCAAAATTCAGTGAAATCACTTGACAAATAGGAACACCTTTTGTTTGAATATATCTATAATTTTTTTGAAAGGCTTGAAAATATCTACACAATAGAATGTCCCTTTTTGTGTGAGAAAAATCACATTCTCTTGTAGCAATAGTTGTTTTGCAAGATTATATGGCTGTTTTAGAAATTCAAAACCCAAGTCATGCAACAATTGTAGTTAAGGTCACACATGGGTTTCAATTGCTTGTATGATCTCTTCTTATTTTTTCATGTGGTGGTCACACTTATGATCACATGTATATAACTTGGGTTTGGAACCTTGGATCCATGTTTGATAGTCTTCTTTTTATTTTCTCTTTTTTCTTCTTTTTAATTTATTGGTCACATACCGTGGGATTTGATCACTTGTAAGAGTTTTTTTCTTTTTTTCTCTTTTCCTTTTTTGGCTGTCACACTTATGGTTACATATTTGGTTGGTTTCAGTCACTTGTATGAGGGGTTTTTCAACAATCACAACTACTTTCACAAATTTATTTGTTTAATTTTTTCCCTTTGCCAGTCAAACATTACAGTTTGATGTATGGTTTGTTCTAGTTGCCTTCTCGAGGTTCTTTTACAAAAAAACTAATATAATTTAAATTTTTTTTCGCAATTGCATTGTGTGTGTGTGTTTTCTTTGGGTGGTTGCACCTTACAATTACATGCATAGGTGGTTTCAGCTGCTTTGTGTGGATTTGTTCTTTCCCTTTTCAACAAATGCATGTTTAATTAGTTTTTGTCATTTGCATAAAAGGCTTTTAATGTATGTATTTATTTATTTGTTTCCCCAATGGGTGACAGATAGAGTTGTGTGTGTTTGGTCAATTTTTCTAGCTTAAATGAGATGTTTTAATTTTTAATTTGATTTTTCTTCAAGGCAACTACACCAATTGTTGTATGTATTATTAATTTCAGTCACATGCTAAAATATATTTCTTAGTTGATTATTGTTTTCAGTTGATAGTTGAATGGTCACATTTAAACCTTTTTACAAGTATTTTAGGTATAGTCTCACATATAAGTTTTAGTTAAAAATTTATATAGAAACATGTTGAGTATACTATATTCAAGCATATTTTTAAATGTCAACTGAATTAGTTGGCATTTAAGTGCCATCAAATTTTAAATAGACTTATAGTGATGTCTATTAGATGTGATCAATTTATATATATCACATTAAAATTAGTATTGCATAGCACACTTGTAATTCAACTAAAAGCTACATCATAAAATTGGGAATTATGTGATTTCAAAAAAATTCATCAAATAAGAAATTTTCAAAGTAATCTTTTGCCCCAATCAAAGAACCTTAAAAGAATCACATAAAATCATAAACATGATTTGAAAGAATAATAAGTTTCATTTGCAAACCATAATTTTAAAAACGTTTTTCTCATAAATGATTTAAAACTTTGTGAGTTATGTAAAACTCAATACATAGATCTTTGAAAGTTCTTAGGGCTACCTTAGGGTTATGAGTAATTGTGTTGAAGTTAAAGTAATTGTTATGAGCTTTGCATTGTTGCGCACTACCAATGATGATCAACTATTTTATTTTTTCTTATGTTTTCATATGGTTTTCAATAATTCATCATTATTTATGTCAATGTCAAATTTAATTTAACTTAATATACATTTCATGGACATCAAAAGATACATATTAATTTGATTTTTCATATCCATGTTGGTGGATAAAGGGAAAAAGTGAAGGAGTTATAAAATGAAGGTATTTATTAGGAAAGGTGAGACATAGTTACTAAGAAAGTTCATAGGAAAAGGAAGTGATTATTATTAAAAAATTGTACTTAGGCTTGAAAATGAGGTAGTTATTTTTTACATTGTCTATGGTCCATGGCTGACTGAAGGAAGGATTCCAAAAATTCCCCTATATACCAGTCCTTGTCACCAGAACTTCTTATCACATATTCTTGATTAAGGGAACCTACCCAACTACATGCCTAAGGGGCATACACAACTAAACACCTAGGCCCTGGCAATGTGTCTATATTCCAATGTGGACTAAATTTAATACAAACATATTAACCTTCATAGAGAATCATCTTTCTACACATGTAATGTGTAAATGCAATCATGTGCCATTGATCAAACCAAACAATTTCATGGTCAATTATTGTTATTATTATTATTTTGCATTTCATGCAATGAAAACCTACAATTCCTTTTTTTTCAAAAAACATTGCATTGAAATTATTGAAAAAATTTAAGATTTTAAATTTCAACTGTTTGTATATATCATAATTTTCAACCTATAAAATAAAACATTTGCAAAATCATTGTCAACCTATTTTCAATTAGGTCTTTTCAAATAATATAAACAAAAGATAGCCCATAAATCTCCTGTAAATTGCAATCAAAGTTTTGGCACAAAGTTCTACTGAAGGGATTTGAAAGTTTTGAAAACCAAAATTAGTTGTACCATTAATTTTAGTAAAAAAAATTTAAAAACAAAAATATTCACTTGACAAAAATTCCAATGATTAATAACCTAAATCTAGCAAATGGAGCATGCCAAAAGCCACATCACATATGAATTTTGTTTAGTTGTTAATTTTTGTACCTATATATATCTAGGTTTAATTTGTTGTAAAATTTTGAACTTATACAATCTCTAGCATTGAGGAATGTGTAATGTGTACATGGAATTGAACCCAATTTTTAAATTGGGTTTGAGGTTTTTGAAATTATAAAGTTAGAATAGAAAGGTTTAGAAATTGGAAGAACCCAGTTCAAAATTACATTAAAAACATGAAATGTCACAATTGAGACTCAAGGGTGTATTAAAAAAACTGCACAATTCTATTGTTTACCAAACCACTATTTTAACATTGGACCAATAAACTTATGCATAAGATCACACAAAATATGTTTATTATGATGTAGACCAGTTAGATGATATTGATGACCATCGATCCGCATCAAGTTATGTTTTTAAATGAGAAAAAGAGTTATCAATTGGAATAACAAAAAGCAAACCTCTTTTGTCATGTTATTAATAGAAGCTAAATGTATGGTAACTTCTTGAGCAACAAGGCAAGTAATGTGAATTTCATCATTTTAAAAAAATACTAGCAACATACAAATGAAACTCATTGAGAATAAAAAACCATTCCTATCAATGAACCCAACTTTTCATGTTCATATAAAACACATTGATATCTATCATCATCGTTTGGCACAAAAAAATATTAAAGAAAGTTTTATAAAAATGATGTATTGCAACATAATGGATGTGGTTATGAACATATTGACCAAGGGACTTTTTGTTGATAAGCATGAACATTTCCAATGCTTGACAAGTGAAGTTAAGCTCATAACATTTCATTGAATGGATATGTTGGACATCATACCAAGTTCCTTTTATCAAGTTCTTATTCTAGATATCTGTGCTTCTTGCATTTAACTTTTGAAGTTTATGTTATGATTTACATACTTCCAAACAAACATTAAGTAATCCACAAATCTATTCAAACTTTTTCATGGAAGGTATTCATGTTTCATACATGTTAACCAATTTCATACAACAAAGGTAAATTGCATTCTAAACATAACCATCAGCCCCATCACTTTCCTTCTGTGTTCCCACAGACCATTCTTTTCTATTACTAATTGGAGTCATTTAATGCATATGTCTACTAATGCACTGAATTTCATTAGGTCATACAATATTCTGACTCCTGCAAATTCTCTTGAAAACTCAAAAGCCTTCAGAAAACTCAACAGTAATCAAGCACCTCAAAACCTAGAATCAATCCAGAGCAGACCCACTCCCCCCACATCCTTTCCAAAACAGAGAAAGACTGAGGTAAACATTGAAAGAATCCAGAAAGCAGGTGGGGCAGGAGTTATAAAGAGCTCCAATTTTTTTGCAAGACTATATCAAGGTTAAGTAGCAACACAATTACCTCAGTCTGCCATGATCTCATAATGTCTGCTGCTTTTAGATCTTACCTCAGTCTGCCATGATCTCATGATGTCTGCTGCTTTTAGATCCTCCATAAAATTTCAGTTGCAAGATGTGTGGAGTTGGTGCTAGATTTCTTGGCAGAAATTGAGTATTCTCTGTACAAGGGCATTTCCAGTAATTCTTGGAGGTTTGTGGCAACCTTGATCCCACAACAAGATTGTGCTTTGTGACAATTGGCATGCAGCTCTTTATCCATCTGTTACAGCCCACCTTTACTGGAGAGAACAACTTTCAGTTTCAGACATGGTCATTCATTCAGATAAAACTGAAATCAGTAACTTGAAGACACAATGTTTTGACAGGCAATTGCAAAACCAGGGTCTAGCCAATTGTAACAGAGCGAATGCATGACCAGATCTGCAGTTGGGTGGAAACAAAGGTTGAGAAAAAGTGCCTTCCCTTCCATGTATCGTTCTCCACTCTAAGTTAATCTTATAGATCTATTAAAGACTATACAACCTATGACTCCAGGTCTTTCAATTGTTTCACTCGAGCCAAAAAAATTCTGAAAATCAACATGAACATCATTGCAACCATGGCTAATGGAAATATTGACATACCAAAACCACATAGACAATAAGGGAAACAAATAGGTGTGCAAACTAACCTGAAAGTGCAGCAAGATCAGACACATGTATCCAGAAAATTTATCTCCCACAGTGATTGTCATCATCCATGCATCACAGCATACAATGCACATACAATGTACAGCAATAGGATCTTGAGTTGTGATGCTCAAGTCTTCTCATGGTCACATTTGAGTGTTGATTGGATTTCACACATTGGAGCAAGTTGAAAAGTCTTTCTTGTTCTCTGCACGTTTTTCATCACAATGGGAAAAGGCAGTAGTGCCACAAATGTAACCAGCAGCCATGTAACCCTCCTAACACATTGGTGCTGCAGTCTCCTCCACCACTCATTAAGGTTTCATCACAGGTGAAGGAAATAGAAACTGCAAACAGGGACCCTAGTGGAAAACTCAAGACATAATACAGAAACGTATTGCATTGTTCATCAACCCATGCTTGTTGTGGGTAGCACATTTAAACCCTAAACCCTAAACCTGCCACAGCTTGACAGAACCTCACGGAGTTCACCCTTGTTTGGAGGAACTTCTTCAAAAGGTTTCAGCTATGCATTTTTAAGCCCAAAAAGCTGACACAGTAAAGAGGAGTAAAGTGATGCTGTAATTTGGAGGGCAATTTCTTGACTGCTCCACCACCAAGATTGAACTTTCACCAGCCTATTCCTAATGCGGATCATGCTTAAGTTTTCATAACAAACACACCTCTGTCCTGAGACAATTGTGCTGGCCTGTAAAGCAACAGTCCTGAATGCGCATAGGAAGTAACTGATAATGCCTGCAAGCTGTCAGCAAGGCACAAGACCTCAACATGGGACACTCAAAGATTACAACAGCTTTCCAAACAATCCATCTGATGACAGGGAAGAACAGCAGTACAATGTGTGCCACACTTTGGGGCTCACTCTAATGTGACAGCTGCTACACGTGGAGGAATACATACTGCACAAGACCTGCAAACATTCCAACATGGAGTATCTTACATGGAAGTTGATATTCCAGCACCTGTTGATCACCATCCTTTGCCATAGACTTCAATTCAACACATCACACAGTTTCCAGTTCCCTTTTGGAATCAGTGCAAACACCTCTGGTGTGATTCATATCCCCCTTTGAATTCACAGGCCCTTGTAGAGTGCAGCTGCTTCCGGATTTGGCTCCACAAACTTTTCTTCAAATATCTTTTCTGAAATGCTCATGACTCTTGAAAATGGATACTTCTGTTCCAGCAGACGCTTTGATTTGAGCCAAGAGATCACTCGGTGTCGTGGCTTGATCCTCTGTTCAAGGCTGTAGCTCAATAATGGAGGGCACTTCGCTACTTCTTCCATAGAAAAGCCCACATCGTGAATCAGATAGTTGATCTTTTCTACAAGATGCTCCTCACTGAGGTGAAGAACTGTTGGCTGCTGTGTCACTATTTTCCGCACAGCCTCATGTGAGAGACCAATGGTGACAAGATTCTGGTATTTACTTTCAAGGGAATTCAGACTCTGAGCTGCACATGCAGTGAGTGCTCTTGCCATGATGATTGACCGTGGCTCAATGCCAAGTGAAGTCAGAAATTTGAGCTTGGTTGACAGGCTTCCATCAATGGCTCTTCCAAGAACTGATGGTTGCATTGAAAAGAGCTTGGCAAGATCCCTTCCCTTCACACCATTTTTCTCAAAGAATGCAACCTTTGGTTTCATGTTTTTCTCAACACTGAGGCCTAGAATTGATGGAGACCTGGTAATTACTCGACCCAGACTCCCCCTTTCCATCCCAATGCTCTCAAGATATTTCAACTTTGGGGCCAAATTCTCTTCAATGCTGTAACCTAGAATAGCAGGAAATTGTGTAAGTATCTTGCCTACATTCTTCCTCTCAACACCAAAGCTCTCCAGAAACTTCACCTTTGGTGTCATACTTTCCTCAATACTGTGACCAAAAATACCTGTGAACTTTACAAGAATCTGACCTATATTTTCTTTTAACACACCCAGACTTTCTAAATAGGCAATCTTTGGAAGCATATTCTTCTTGACACTGTAGCTAAGGATTTGTGGGGAACCCGTGATGACCTTGCTCATTTGTTCTGGGGTTAGATTGAGCTGCTGCAGAAACTCTATGTTTGGTCGAACTTGATGATCTAGGCTCAGTGTCAAGAGTTGGGGGAACTCTCGAAGAACTCTTATGACATGTTCTTTAGAGAGACCACACTCAAGAAGAACTTCAATCTTCTCTCCAAAATGTGTCTCTCGTGCTCTCAAAACTTCCTGAGGATTGTACTGCAATAGTCGCCCAATGAAGCTCTTGTCAATTCCAACTCCTTCCATATAAGACAATACTTTCTTCATGGTTTGTTCAAGGTCCATGTGGAACACTAGGGGGCAAGCATTCACCAATGCTGGCATGGCCTTCTTCTGCACACCCAAACTTTCCAGCATCTGTATACTTGCATTCAGATCTGCTGCTGCAAGGTTTAAGAGCTTTTTATCCCGCTCATATAACCTCCAAAGCTTCTTCCTTGGAATGCCAAGGCTGTGCAGAACTTCAGTGGTTGCAAGAAGGCCATTCTCTCCCAAGAGTTTTGGCTGCACTGACGCCAAAGTCTCTTCAAGCAATGAAAAGTCTGCCAGTCCTAAGGTTTCAAAGTAGGCCTCTAACTCATTGACCCTCTCACTCTCCAGGAAAGAGTCAACTTTGGATTGAAACTTTGACAGGACTTCATCATCAATCCCTGTTCCTGCTGTAGTTGGTAGCTTATGCTGCAAAATGCCATGTTCTTTGGCCCGTGCCATGAGCTTGTTCACAAACATCGGAGCATTCTTGACAATGAGTGCTGCCTCTACTGCTGGAAGGCCTTTCTTGGTAATGAGATAGTTCTGCATGGCAACAGAAAGTGCCTTTTTCTCACTTGCCTTAACATATGACCTTCTCACTGAGTTTTGGCCCCCACTTTCCAAGGATTGTGAAGCTTCACAAGAAGCATGTTGTAAAATTGAGAACAGTCTCACAGGAACTGAGACCATGGCAACATCTCTCTGCAAAGAGAACAAATTGGGTCGTGAGAAAGGCAGACAAAAGAAAGCTTCTCCTAGGTGATTACTTGCAGATGAAGGGGATGCCAACAAGGACAATGTTGCTGTTGATGTCCATGAATGCCCCACCACAAAGGATGCATCCTCCCTTAGGATTCCTTGGAATACTGTCAAAGATTTCCATGCCCCTTGCAGAATACTCATAAAACGACAAGCCTTGTTGTGGTTACCAGCCATCCTTAGAGAACTCATTTTAGTTTAGGTCATCCCTCAGGTCCTGCAGCCAAAAATCCAGCAAACAAGTGAGTTCATATAGACTCACAGGGCCCCCAGAGACTTGACACAGAAACAGAACAGGAATGCAACAACACAGGGCCCCAGAGACTTGACACAGAAACAGGAGGAATGCAACAAATTCTTGCGCAATGCTACAAATGCACACAGCCATCGGAAGATGTGTCAACAGATGCAGTTTCTAGAAAACTGAGACGAACCGACAACAATGAAGAACCACCAGCATCACTGTGATTTTGTCCCTCAGAAAATGAGGAGATTGCACAACAAAGCCCCCTTGTTGAGCACGAATCCGAGTCTCTGAGAATACTACTAGTAGTATTTTCAGAGATAGCGATATGCTGCATTACTGGGACTCGACAAACTGAAAACAACAAAGATGATCGCAAGGCAGTTTTGTTTTCTTACGTGAATCCGCCGAGTGCCTGCGTTCTCCAGGAGCTAGTTCATCCTCGCATTTCCTCATGAGCCGCCAACTAAAGAGCGCACCTACAATCCGCAACAAAAAAGAAAAAGAAAACCTATCAATCAGGTCAAAAGAAACTCGGCCTTCTTCTTCAGTCGAGGGTCAGATTGCTTACAGCACGCATCCTCAGAGCAAATAAACAGGTGTAAAAGCTTGCAGAAAAAAGGAGCCAATATTCGGACTGGAATCACAAACTACTGCGTCAACGAGGCAGCAGCAACAAACAGCAGCTGCATTGTCACCTCTGCTCTCTCTGTTGAAAAAAAACGCTATAACTTCCTCGAACCTTCACTTCAAATCCCCAAAAGCACATCAAAATGCGAAGAACCTCAAGAGGAATGGCAATATGGAGCTCAAAACACAAAGAAACCAACGACGCCGACACAAAAGTGGAATCAAAATGCAACAAACACCGTCGCAGAAGAGTCGCCGCCAGCACGTTCGCGCGAGCCATTCGCAAGCGCGTGCGCGAGAAGGACGACCCGATATGGATGAAAAAGAGGACCTACGTCGATGAGAAAAGAGAGCTACTAGAAATGAGAGATTTAATGAGCACACAAAATACTTTAAAGACGAAACTAGATTTTTTATTTGGTTTTTTAAAAAATAATTTATACATATTCTCTTACTAATTTGGCAGCAGCTGAAAGAAGCCTTCAAAAACATTAAAAAAATATTCTAATTTTTTGGAATTTATGGTCTCCACAAACAATTACAAGTTATACTAAAACTGTGTGACCCTAAACCCTAAAAAAACTCTGGATGAATCCAAGCTTATATACTGACAATATCAAAATATATATATCATGTAATATAATTCATACTTTCTTTAGAATATCCAAATATTATTTATACCAACGATTTATGATTTTCTCAGAGTGATTTTTCCACAAAATGAAAAAAAATTTGATTTTTGAAAAAAATTATTGGAAAAAAATAAAATTCTCAAACTTTTATAAATATATGCTACAAAGATTCTAGGCTTGCTCCTAATTGAGTTATTGATGAATTGTCATAAACAATTGCATAAGATCAAATGAAACAATTTATAGGTCTATTTTTATATGAGGATTTTTGAAAGACAGTATTTTGGCTTGTGTTCAAGCTTGAGATTAGTTATAGAGTTATGATATCTTGGAGGATTTTGGTTCCTTGAAGAGGATTTTTTGAAGATTATGTCTTTGCATGGTGAAATATTTGAGTTTTCATAATTCTTCTTTTTGCCATAAGATACTTTTAGATGTAAATGGCAAGGCCAAAGTGTGTCTGTGACACACCCCTTGTTTCATATCCATGTAGGTGAGTAGGAGAGATAGTAAGGGCTAATAATAATAATAGTAATAATAATTGTGAAATATAATCATCATTTTACATAACATAATTACATCATTGCATAATTATATGCCGCTTGAAGCCATAGACTCTGAATAAATCCAGACAACAACCCTGGCTAGTGATGAAATTCAGCAATGAAATTTTTTAAAGAAGGAAATGAAAATCACATTTCAATGCAATATTTGTGTTCCATTCTTGGGAGTAAACATCTATCCTCAAGTGCCAATTGTTAAAAGGGTACGGGGATCTATGCACAAATGAGCAAACACTACATGTGTTTTGTAAAACCAAGCATAGAAAGGGCATGGGATCTATGCACGATGGAGGAAAGACCCTGGTTCCTTTCTTTTCCTCCCCCGGTCTTTTTTGAGATGTGATCAAATGATGCTCATCGATGTGAGAAGAAGGAAGCTTGCGTTTTGTTTTTGTTTGTACAAGGAGAAAAAAAAATTCAGCAATGAAATTTTTAAAAATTTCCCCCACACAACTTTTTTCATTGAGCAGGAATGTACTCCCAATTGCCAATGCTTGTATTGAAGTTGCCACCACCTTGGTATTGCGCCGCCTCATTCAATGCATTGCGTGCACATTTGTCCCAACATTTGGCCATGGCGCCAAGGGACACAGGTTCAAGCAAGCGAGATTCCCTTTTGAAGTGTTCCCATGTTTTGACTGCAATTCGGGAGCTGCAAATTTTTCATACAATGTGACAACAACCAGACCCACCCACCAACGCCATCATAATTCTTATTATCATACTGCTTGATAGCAAAGAGAACTCACCATTTGTAAATGAGAAGACATCAAACCTGAATGGTTGGTTGTGAAAAATCTTACTTGGCATGAGTAGCATTTTGATCAGCCAGAATAACTGGAGAATTACGTGGGTAAGTTGGCGGCACGATCAGGAAAAGTGGATCCATCTGAACCTATAAGCAGCCAAAGCACAAAACAAGCATTCAATACAATTTCAGTTCTTGTATTTGCACAACACCACTGACTCATGCAACAAACATGAATCATTTCTCTCTGAAACAGAACCCAACATTTGAAGATTTCTCAAACCTGAGAAAATTCTTTTTAAGCATACAAACCTAAAAACCAAACTCAAAAGACCCATCCCTCTAGAAATACTAGAACTAACAATTAAGAGCTAGTCACCCAAATGCATATGCTACCTAAACCCTAAACCCTGAATGCTAAAATCAAAGTGTTGGACCATATTCAAAGCTTAATATTATGCACTTATTGGGATTAGGCAGAAAAGAGACCCAACAAATTTACTGAAACCACATGTGGGAAATACTTCTTCGTACCGTGGAATACTCTTTGGTTTGGACAAAGGAAACATTTGGACTAACAGCATTGCCCTTGTAGTAGCAAGCAACCACAACACCTTCATTCCCCGTTGCTGCCAATTCCTCTGTGTATTCAGCATTAACCTCCACCACTGTATCAATTAAGCCACTGTTGACTTCTTTAATCTCATATTCCAAACTTGCTGCAACCTGCACATCAGATGCAGTTCAATTTCCTCTAAACAAAACCATCCCAAAAAGAACAAAAGCATTATATTTCACCTTGTAAACCAGATGGAGAAAATTCTTAGTGCATTTGGAGAGCACCTTATATCCATCAATATCTGTCTAGAAAAGTGGAGGGATCTTACGTCTACTTGTTAAGAGTTGGAGGGATGTTACCCCTGCTTCTCCCTCCCACTCTTAAGCAGTAGGCATAAGAACCGTTCCCCTCCTACACCTTGTCATCTACATATGTTTAGATTCAAAATACTGCTCACGTCATGCTCTACCCATGGGTGAGGGACATTCCCAAAATGTGGGGCCAGACTCAGCTACCACCTTGTCCTGGGGCCCCTTATTTTAAGAATGCCCACACCTTAGGGCTCTACCCTACACTTACCCCACTATCAATCACAAATTCAAAACTTTCTTGCTTCCTTGATAAATTCACTTGACAAATTCAAGTTCACAAGGGTTTTTTTCTCTTCAAGAGTTATCAAGATTGTAGAATTTGCAAACCTTAATGGAAGTGCTTTTGATATGTGACACCATATTGGACCGAAGAAGCATGGGGTCGAATGGCCTATCCAGGCTATTCAAGTGTTTTCCATCTCTTAAAATTGTACTAAGTGCCATGGAGTCCACATTGCGCCGCCTCCTTTTTGCATTCCCACCACTGTTGTCTTGGGAAGCTTGAGCTTGGAATGCACGAGCTTGGAGCCGTGCTTGTGTCAAGGCAGCCAGATCCTCACCAACGACTGCACGAGATCCAGTACCTGGTCCTGATGCTGATAGTCTATCACAACAGTTGATTATGGCATTCATCTCATTCACTGCAGCAGCAAGATTTGCTGGTGGAATGGTGTCAACCTGCATTCATTAAGCAGATTTTACACACATGATTTGCATGAGTTTCTCAGACAGAGAGTTTTAGAGTGGCAATCGTTGCAAGATGGAGGAAGAGAAATTCTGAAGTGTGAAATCTTTTTCTCAAAGCGATCTCATAGTCTCATGACTCGCAAGCATAAAGCAGCAACAATCTGTAAGCAGAGAACAGAAACATGACGCAGACAAACCTTCAATCTGTAAAAGGATAAGAGAAACATGATTGCATGCAAACCTTCTTGATCAATCGCTCAAGGGGAGGCTCAGTGGAGCTTGATTTATCGAGAAGAGAGGTAGCTGGGGAAAATGATTGCAGAACCTCTTGGGTACCACCCATCTGCATTGCACTAGGTGAGAAGTCTGCCATCAATGGGGACACTGCCATGCCTGGGGTAGTGATTGCCCCTGCATTGTTTGATGCAGCCATCACTGGCTGAAGAGCTTGGAGGGAACTGGGTGTTGATGCAGCATTCACTAAAGCCTTTGCATCTGAATCCTCCTGTGGGGGTGGAGTCGCTGGAAGAGCAGAGGGGGAAGGCGTTCGAAATGGAGGCGTCAATGCCTGCTGCATATAAGAGTCAGTGAGTGTTCCAAAGATGTGCCAATGCAGCGACATGTCAACAGGATGATTTGCACGAGAAAATAAAAGATCACAGTTATCAACTCTACACATTGAAAGATTGCATGTTGGCATACCTTTGATACTACTGGCAATGCAAAGTTTGGGTCAGGTTGAGGAGAAAGCTGCTGCTGCTGAGGCGATGGAGCTTGCATAAGCTGGGGTGAGGGTGAAGATACCAACTGTGGTGATCCCACAAACTGCTGCTGTTGTTGCTGTTGTAGCTGCTGCAGCTGTCGCTGTTTGATTTGCTGTTGTTGCATCAACACCTGCACCCCACAAGTCCACGAACAACAAAAAACTTTACACATGAGGCTGCTAACAAGTGGCAAAGAAGACTCACACCCTTCCTTCCCACAAAGAAGATTGGAAACACAAAATACAAAACAGGAACAGTTTGCAAAGAAGGATACAAAAACAGAAACCCAAATCTTACCTGTTTGACAGCCTGTTGTTTGGCCTTCAGGGCATCTGCCTTAAACTCTGGGTTGAAATCTACAATCTGCTGCTGTTGTTGCTGCTGCTGCTGATGCTACACCACCCACAACACCTCAGATGTCAAGAAACTTCAAGAGAGCATGGACTGATCAGGCCAAAACCCTAAACCTAATTTGCCAAGCTCATGAAATCACAGGGCACTTTTGGGCTCACCCAACTAGTCTAGAACCACAAGAACACCATTTTCAGAGTTCTGAGTCTTGCAGGTAAAATCTGAAGAAAACAAACATACACACACACCTGTTGTGCATGAAAAGCTTGAAGTTGGGCAGCCTGGTTCTTCTGCTGCTGAATCTGCTGTTGTTGCTGCTGCTGCAACAATTGCTGCTGTTGCAGTTGCTGCTGCTGCAATTGCTGTTACCAAACCCACACAATAAGGTTCCTAAAACAACTGCACAAAATGTGCACCCACACAGACTAACTGCACAACCACCAAATTCCTTGCACCCAACAATTGAACAAGCACTTGATACCAAAACTTAAGACAAATGTAATTCTCAATGGCATCATCAAACTTCCCATGATCTTATCAACATCTGCAAACAATTGAGAAAATCAAATTAATATCAGAGTTATGAAACTTACTTGTTTTACAATCTCCTGGTTTTGGATAAGGCGATGTTGTTGTGCCTGCTGTGTCTGCAATAGCCGCTGCTGCTGTTCCTGTTGCTGTTGCTTCAGGGCATGCTGTTGATGGATGGACACACTTTGGGTTTGACTGCCGCTACCTTGTTGCAATCCTGTAGCACCACTTTGCTGTAACGGGTTGCTGTTACTTTGTTGAAAACTGTTCACTACATTCTGTGCATTGCCTCCAACGGATTGCAAAGCATTCACCATATTCGGTTGCAGCATGTTCACCATCCCGGGTTGCTGCAAAAAGATTTAACAAAGGAAGCATTGTAGAACCGAAATAATGAAGCATAGAACTCAGCCAAGCTTACAGAAACAAACTGAACATCTCATGAACAAGAGGGACCTACCCCATTCTGCTGCAATGCAGTCAAGCTGCTTTGCCCCAAGGAACCAGTACTATTAGATGGCAGTGGGGCACCCGACATAGCCTGTGATGTAGGTGCACCAGCAGGTTGCAAGGAGGCAGCTGCTCCAAGACCCTGCTGCAAGCCTACATTCTGTTGCTGTAAGGATGCAAGAGAGTTGTTGGTGGGTTGAAGGATGTTCCCAGTGGTCTGGGACAGGTTGAGCTGCTGCTGCAATTGCTGCAATTGTTGCTGAGATTGCTTGTCTTGCTGCATTTGGGAGAGCATTTGATGCTGCTGCTGCTGCTGCTGCTGCTGTTGCATGAACTGCCCCCCACCTTGGTTACTGCCAGGGATTTGTTGTAAAGGCTGTCCATTCTGCATCTGTCAAGACCATAGGTTCAATGTCTAAAAAGCAGCAGAACGAGAAACCTATTGCAGAGGGGAATGAATTCTTCAAGCACTTGATGTATTTTGCTGTATTCACAAAGACAGTGACCTGCTGCAGTCTAGGCATGTGATCATAACAAAATATTTCCAAGAGAATTTTGTTGATCCTCACTCAAGGAGCTCTACAAAGTGTTGAAAAATGACACAGACCATCTGCGGTGGTTGTTGTTGCTGTGGCTGCAACTGCGGCAAACTTCTTGGCATGCTGGTTGAATCTGCCTGTTGGCCAGGGGTTTGTTGTGATTGCCCTGAGTTTGATGGCACTGGCTGGGACTGGGTAGACCCTGCAGGTCCACCTGACAATGATTGTTGTTGTTGTTGAGGTTGCCGTCTCCTCTTGAAAGTTTCCATTATGTTCACTATCTGCTTCTCAAATGCTTCCACTTTGTCAAGGTTGAACTCTTTGGGAACTCGCTCCTTGGGCACTTTGAGATACGGAATCATACGGTGCAAAACATCCTTGTAGTGTTTCAGTTTCTGCAGCTGCTCTGCAGGCATCGGCTGCAACAGTAGAAAATCATTCAAGCTTCAGTATATTCAATCACAGCAGTCCCAAGTGACTAGAATCAGAACTCAAACAACTGCACAGACAATTCAAGCTTCTTCACATTGCACTATAGACTGCAGATTGCAGACCAGTACAACAACAAAGATGTGGGTTGCCTGAAGAAGGAGACACAAACCTGATTGCTGCGAGTAGAAAGCATGCCGTAGAGTTCATTCATGTCTAGAAGGTACTTTTCCTTCAAGTGTTGAAGCTGTTCAAACAAAGCACAGAGCAAAACAAAAATCATGACACTGTAATGAATCTGACATATGACGACCCATGTAATGCTCTTTCCATTTTTGATGGAAACAGGACGACTGCTAGTGCATCACAAAAAAAGCAGCTGAAATGCCAAACCAATTGCTACAGAAACACATCCATGACTCTCAGTACAAACCCACCTTAGTCCAGACAACATCACGCTGGTCCCCATTGCTGGATGGCGCTGAATGTGCTGAGGAATCAACAGATGCTGCAATTTTGCAGGAATAGCAGAATCAGTGCCCCAAACTGATTGTGCTGAGGATTGTGCAATATGAATAGGATGAATGAGAACCACAAAAAGAGAAGAGGTCAATGTGTGTTGTCAGCTGCCACATCAAAGCATTGCTGGTGCCTATCTTGTTGTGTAGCTAAAAGAAAACATGGGTTTCAAAAGGGAAGGTAAAATACCAGTTGGTGGCTCAGGGAGAGGGAGAACACGCTGCTGTGGCTGCTGCTGTTGAGCTTGAAGAATCTGAGGTTTTTGATCAAACATGCTTTGCTGCTGTTGAGGTTGCTGCTGCAGCAAACCCCCTGTATACAAAATGTCATACAACAGATGTTATATATACAAGCCTGCACAGAATCGCATGCAGGGTGATCCAGAATCAAGGAAGAATCTGATGATAGACAGTACCTTTGTTTGTTGATGATTGATTTGTAACATTGACAAACAACAGGACAAGTAAGGCATGCAAATGTCTACCTGGTTGTGGAACTCGCTGCTGCTGCTGTTGTGGTTGCTGGTTTGCCACTGGCTGTGAGTGCTGCTGCTGCTGAGCCTGTTGAGCTGGTTGAGAAGATGCCTGTGATTGTTGTGACTGGCTTGGTGTTGCAGATGTCTGCTGCTGCTGCTGCTGCTGCTGCTGCTGTTGCTGCTGCTGTTGCTGCTGCTACATGAAAGGACAGAAACCAATCAAGCTTTAAGACTGTACCAGAATCACACAGAGAGAGAGATGAGAGAGGAACATCTCCAGTGAAACCACAAGCCAAATGCTGAAGCTGTGAAGAGATGTGTGTAGTTTTTGAAAACACTGAAGACATATGTCTAAGGTATGTGCAGTGCGGAAAACTCACCAGCTGCTGTTGCTTTGCCTGCTGCTGCAATTGCTGTAACAGCTGATGCTGCTGCTGTTGCTGTTGCTGCAATGCAGAATTGTTCTGAGCCAGGAGCTGATTGTTGGTTGATGTCTGCTGCTGCTGCTGCTGTTGCAGAGTTGGAACCTGTACACCAAAAACACCATGCTTAGGCTCACAGAACTTAAGGTTTTTGAACTAGTGCTCAATGACCCAGACTCTGAAGAGTGCAAGCATGTGTAGCCATTTGGACCTGAGAGAACCCCCCCACAACCAACACATTTGTCCAGAGAATACCAACCTGCTGTTGTTGCTGAAGAGATTGTTGTTGTTGTTGGTGGTGGAGAAGGCTTTGTTGATGTAACTTCTGCTTGAAGAGTGCTTGCTGCTGCTGCTGCATTCTCTGTTGCTGCTGCTGCTGTTGCTGCTGCTGCTGTTGCTGCTGCTGATACAACAACTGCTGCTGCTGCTGCTGGTTGTGCTGATTGTGCCACCATCATCATCACCCCATCCAAATACAGGTCAGGCAAAACTCTGCTGTGAGGTGAGGCTCAAGCAGAAATGTTAGATCTTGTCCTACCCCACAAGTAAGATCAACCCCTCTGAAAAATGCCATGTACAATTCTAGAGAAGAATGACACTCGCAAGTAGGAGTGGAAGAGACCTGCTGCTGGACAGCTTGTTGTTGTTGTTGCTGCTGCTGCTGCTGCTGAACAGCAGCTTGCTGTTGCTGCTGAACCTGCTGCTGAACAGCAGCTTGCTGTTGTTGCTGTTGCTGTTGCAGCTGCTGGAGACGGCTATTCATCATACTTGGGTTCATAACCTGGCCTGGCATGTTTGGGATGGAGTTTTGTGGCATGCCAGATATCGTGGACAGGTTAGAACCTAGACCATTTGCAGAGGTTTGCATTGTGCCTGCCAGGCCTGTGTTTGCTTGATGAGATTGTGCTAGGATTTGCTGTTGTTGCCGTTGCTGCAGCTGCTGTTGCTGCTGCTGTTGCTGTTGCTGCTGAGATTGGCTTGGCTGCTGAACCCCATTGCCCAGAGCCTGTGCAGGATTCCGCATCATAAGCCCCGCTGGAAAAGTGCATGCAAAAACAAACAGCAGACATGCTTTAGAGACAAAATCCTGGAAGTTCTAAGTTCTAACCTTGACACAAGATCCAAGAACTTGAAAACAAGTGCAGAAAGAATGCAACAAGCCAGTTGGTTTGTAAGTTTCAGTGAGCATATATGACTCTTGTTTCTTTTCTAAAAGAAAATTCATGATCACATTTGCTCACCTGCTGGATCTGGCTTGATTGCAGATTGACCCGACACACCTGATCTGGCTTGAAGAGCATTCCCATTTGCCTTGGTTTCAAGTGAAAGCATCTTCAATGAGATTTTGCGCAGGTAGTCTTGCTGTGACAGAAGCATCATCCAAAACACACACAATCAGCTTCCAGTGTAAATCCTGATCTCTCTCACATGATTGCACAATCTCTTGTACACAAGCAGACCTGCCCAGTAAGTTGTGAAACAACATTCCATTTGAAGCTGAAGACGACTTCTGTCTTGTGCCTTAAAAAACTCTTCAGAATCATGCAGCAGACATTGACAAAAACATTTCATCTCCAAATCACTGAAATGCATCACCACCATCTTCCATCTCTTGCAGCTCATGATGATCCAACTACAGAACTCTGCAATGATCTTCAATGCTTCCCAACTGACAGAGACAATGAATTCACCTGGTCAGTTGCGGCCTGGAAGATCTTTTCTTCAAACCGCCAGGCAATCTTAAGCAGCTCCTCCACACCATCCTGTCCCGCAGCAGGCATATGACGCTGCAAGGTGTCCATTCTGGCAAACAGGAAAAGAAAACAGCACAGAATCCAATGTCTCAATTTTCTGGACACAAAAAAAATGACCAATGTTGCACTTCTACAAAAGAGAAGAATAGAGCACTGCGAGCAGTTGAAGAAAGAACCAGGCACAATGGCATGCAGAAAATTAATAGCTGTCTTGATCTTCTTTTGCTCCTCTTGCACAAAATCAGATATGTACATCAAATCTCTCTCTAGCAAGCTTTGGACATTGCTCAAACTGCAAATGAAATCGGTCCCAATTTGGTCTCAATCTCAAAGATTGTGTGTTCTGTTTCTTCGAGACTTTTGCTTCTTCGTTTGATTAGGGTACACTCCTGCAGAAAGAGAATGCGAGAGAAAACCCATTCAAGGTGGAGAGGTTGTGAAAACTCACATCCGCTTGACAATCTTCTGCCTGGAATCATGTGCCAGAGATGACCGCCATGACGAAGTCGTCGTCGTCGTCTCCATGATAGTCACCAATCTGAGGAGAAAGAAGAAGAAGAAGATCCAAGCACCTTTCTGCAAAGGTTTCTGTGATTCTCTAGACTCGGGGTTTTCGAGTTTTTGGGTTTACAGGAAGGAGCTAGAAAAGAAAGCCCATGAAGTCTGCACTCCTCAACTCCCAGATGCCTAAACTCCAGAACTCTGATGGATTCTGCTTGAAGGAGGCAAACTGAAACACATAGAAAAAATCTCTCACCTTCCTCCTACCCTCAAGAATCTTTTGCAAATGGAAAGGATAGGTACTCAGAGATCTCAAATGTTTTTTTTGTAATGTTTTTCTTGAGGAATTCGGCTGGATTCCGCCAACGATCCAATACTCGCGACAACAACACTAAGAAGAAGAAGAGGAAGAAGAAAACCTGTCCTCGAAAAGCAATAAATCTCTTGGCAAACTCATTGCTATTCCCAAAACCAAAGCTTGAGAGACACTCCTCCTCCTCCTCCTCCTCCTACTCCTACTCCGCCT